>Ga0138256_10000241_pt1 | contig 64467 bp, 59 predicted proteins | sample KNB2016incub_MG_FD_105486 | JGI IMG/M metagenome (GOLD analysis project Ga0138256, IMG submission 105486) | Active sludge microbial communities from wastewater in Klosterneuburg, Austria - KNB2014incub_MG | ecosystem: Engineered > WWTP > Activated sludge > Unclassified | place: Austria...
CACGCCATGCGCAAGAGTTCCCGCTCAGCGTCTGGCAGACCGGCTCGGGCACGCACACCAACATGAACATGAACGAGGTGCTGGCCAATCGTGCGTCGCAGCTGCTGGGTGGCGAAGCCGGCACGCAGCGGCTGGTGCATCCGAACGACGAGGTCAACCTCGGCCAATCGTCGAACGACGCGATGCCCACGGCGATGAACCTGGCCGCGCTGCAGACCATCGAGCACGACGTGCTGCCGGCCCTGGACGCCCTGGCCGCCACGCTGGACACCAAGGCGCACGACTTCGCGGCCATCATCAAGCTCGGCCGCACCCACCTGCAGGACGCCACACCGCTGACGCTGGGGCAAGAGATCTCGGGCTGGGTGGCGCAGCTGCGCCATGGTGCGGCGCATGTGCGTGCCAGCCTGCCGCACCTGCGAGAGCTGGCGATCGGCGGCACGGCAGTGGGCACGGGGCTGAATGCGCACCCCGAATTCGGCGCGCGCATGGCGGCCGAACTGTCACGGCACACCGGGCTGGACCTGCGCAGTGCACCCAACAAGTTCGAGGCCCTGGCGGCGCACGATGCCCTGGTGCACGCGCATGGCGCCTTCAAGGGCGTGGCCGGCGCGCTGTTCAAGATCGCCAACGACGTGCGCTGGCTGGCCAGCGGCCCGCGTGCGGGGCTGGGCGAGATCCGCATCCCGGCCAACGAGCCGGGCAGCTCGATCATGCCGGGCAAGGTCAACCCCTCGCAGTGCGAGGCGCTGACCATGGCCTGCTGCCAGGTGATCGGCAACGACGTGGTGATCGTGTTGGCCGGTGCCTCAGGGCAGTTCGAGCTGAACGCCTACAAGCCCGTGATGATCCACGCGCTGCTGCAGAGCGCGCGCCTGCTGGCCGATGGCATGCGCAGCTTCGATCAGCATTGCGCACGCGGCATCGAGCCCGAACGCGAGCGCATCGCCGATTTGCTGAACCGTTCGCTGATGCTGGTCACCGCGCTGAACCCGCACATCGGCTACGACAAGGCGGCCGCCATCGCACGCCAGGCCTACGAGCAGGGTCTGAGCCTGCGTGAGGCCGCACTGGCCAGCGGCGAATTGAGTGCGGCCCAGTTCGATGCCTGGGTGCGGCCCGAAGACATGATCGGCCCCTACCCGCGCACCGCCTAGCCAAGGCCAAGGCGCCAGATCAGCCGCGCAGCGGCAGCGCCAGGCCGATGGCCACGAACAGCGCGCCGCAGGCTTGATTGAAGCGCCGGCCCACGCGCTGCAACCAGGGGCTGATGCGATGCGCCATGCTGGCGATCAACCATTCGGTACCCACCTCGACCCCGGCAAAGGTGGCCGCCATGACGACGAACTGCATGAGCAGACTGCGCGCGGGATCGATGAACTGCGGCAGAAACGCGGCGAAGAAGAGGATGGCCTTCGGATTGGTCAGCGCCGACAGCGCGCCCTGGCTGAACAGCGAGCGGCCACGACGCGCAGCCACTCCGGCGCCCAGTTCGACCGCAATCGGCGGCGATCGCCACACCTGCACACCCAGCCACACCAGGTAGGCGCCGCCCAGCCATTTCAGCACCGTCAGCCAGACCAGCGATGCCTTCAGCAAGGCCCCGATGCCGAACATCGACAACGCAATGACGACGATGAAACCGAGCGCGCCACCAGCGATCGTATAAAGCGTCTTGCGTCGGCCATGCAGCGCGCCGTGCGTCAGCGCCAGCAGGCTGTTCGGGCCCGGCGACAGCGACAGGCCGATGGCTGCCAGCAGATAGATCAACCAGGTGTTCAGGTTCACGTCGGCCCCGTGCGGTTCAATGCGAATGGCGGTGGGCGCGGTCGCGCCAGCGTCGCAACAAGCTGAACAGCAGGCCGGCAAACGCCGCCGACCAGGCAAGCAGGGCAACCACCAGGGAAACCTCGGGTACCGCGGCCATGAACTCGAACCCGCTGCCCATGGCCCGGATCATCTGATGGGTGCCTGCTGCGTACATGCCGAGCGGAAAGACCGCACCCCAATACAGCGGGTCGTAGCGCAGCGGAAAGCGGCACCAGACATGGCGCCACACACCCAGGATCAGCAGCATTGGAATCCACCAGGTTCCGGTGGCCCAGTAGAACACCGTGAATCCCTTGATGAAGGGCAGCAGCGACTGCAGGAAGGGTGCGTCAGCGACGTTGACGATGAGCAGCGATCCGGCCAGCGTGGAGATCGCCATCGCCCCCATGTTGATCCAGTACGGCGGTGACAGGTCGCCCGGGGCCAGCGCAAAGAAGGTGTAGCGGTAGAAGATGAGCGACATCATCCAGATGTAGAGCATGCCGCCCCAGAGCCACGCCGACAGTGCCAGGAAGTTCAGTTCAAGCCGGTAGGGCTGCACGCTGTGCGTGGCCAGCAGCGCACTGAGCACGGCCACCGACTGGGTGGCCACCACCGCCAGCAGCCACGCCCCATTGATGCCCTTGTCCAGGCTGGGCTTGTTCGGCTTGATGGTGAATGCGGTGAAGATGCTGTAGGTCAGCAAGATCCACAACAGGCAGGCCAGCGCCCATGCCACCACCCCAGCCCGGTAGTTGCCCGCGATGACGATGAACTGCGTGCCCAGCACCGACGTGGCGGCCACGGTGGTGAAAAACCCGGGGCCGCGCAAGTGGTCGGCCATGTCGGCGAAGAAGCGCCGCGTGAAGCGCAGCATGCGCAGCAGCGTCAAGCACCACAGCACGACATAGGCGACGATGTTCAGGCCGAACAGCGCACGGGCGATGCCGGGCCAGCCCAGCATCTGCGCGGCCAGCGACACGATGCCGGTGGCCATGACCATGCCGAAATAGGCGGGTGAGAGACCCGCCAGGCCAGCTTCGGCGATGGCCGTGCCTGGCGCGGTGCGGGCGTCGGGCCGCTGGTCGGTACCGGAAGCGGTCATGCAGCGCCGATTCCGAGCAGGGTCTGGAAGGTCGCGTGCATCAGGTGCTCAAGGGGCTGGCTGCCTGGCATTGTCTGCCAATGCCGACGGCAAGCGCCGCTGGCTTGACGGTACGCAGGGCAATGGCATGGGCGCACTGCTATGCTGCCCTTCAAGCCCACTGCAGCAGGTCATGTCATGAGCCAAAAACTTTCACCCGCCCAATTCGACGAACTGAAGTCATTGCTGCTGACGCGTCGCAGCGAGCTTCAGCAGGAGATGCAGCAGAACCGGGAGAACCTGGCGCCGCCGTCGGCCGATGAAGGCGGCATGGTCCAGCGCAATGTGGCCCGCGAGGTCGACCAGGCACTGACCGACATCGACGCGGCCGACCTTGCGCGCATCGATCGTGCACTCAAGGCCATGGCCGACGGCAGCTATGGCATCTGCGGAGAATGTGGCTGCGACATCCCCTTCGAGCGCCTGAAGATCGAACCACAGACCGAGCACTGCGTGACCTGCAAGGGCCGCTGGGAGCAGGCCTCGGGCCAGATCAAGGCGCGTCCCTGATCAGCTGAGCTGCACCGGCAGGCCCTGGCGATCGAACGGCAGCATGCCGTCGAGACGACCAGCCTTGATCGAATCGACCATGTGCTGCATGGCCGCGTCGATGTCGGCCGCGGTCGGCGGCATGCCACCCCGCCCCGACAAGGCGGCGCTGAAGACGATCGCCCACGGCGGCCCGGCCGCTGCGGCTTCGACGACCAGCGCGTCGAAGCCGGGCAGTTCGGTGGCCACCTTGTCCACGCACATCAGCGGCGCAAGTTCACCGCCCACGCCGGCTTCGAAATCGGCGCGCTGCTGCGCGCTGGCGCCTGACGGCAGTTCGGCAGCGGCAAAGACGAACAGCAAATGCTGTGGTTCGGCCATGCCACGCGCAGCACGCAACAGGTCGTCGAAGTGGCCGATCTCGACCATGGGGGCCGTGGTCATTGCACCAGCGGGGTGTCGGCGCTGTCCAGCACCACGCCCTCGATCACGGCCCCGCCGGCCAGCAGCTGCAAGTACTGGCGCAGCGCACTGACGAAGGTCTGCTGGCGCAGCGCCAGTGCCACGGCGCCGCGCACGGCCTCGAAGCCGGGCGTCTGCCCCGACTCGCGCGCGCGCACTTCGACCACGTGCAGCCCAAAGCGGCTGTGCACCAGGCGCGGCAAGACGCCGATCTCGGGCGCGGCGAAGATCTCGCGCGCGAACTCGGGTGCGCAATCCTGCGCACGCAGCCAGCCGAGCGCACCGCCCTGTGCCGCAGAGGGGCAGTTCGACAGTTCGGCGGCAAGCGCCGGAAAGCGGTCGCCTTCTCCGTCGCGGTGGCAACGCAGCTCCAGCAGGGCGGCCTCGGCACGATCACGCAGGCGGCGCACATCGACGCCCGGCGTCACCGCAAACAGCACATGCCGCACGTCGGCGCGGTCGCCACTGCGAAAGCGCTGCGGCTGGGCGTCGAAGTGGCGGCGGCAGGCCTCGTCGGATGGATCGGGGACCACCAGTTCGCGATCCAGCAGCGCCTCGATGGCAGCACTGGCGGCTTCACTGGTGCTGCCATCGAGCGCCGCTTCATCGTCGCTGGCAAGCAGCCCGCAACGCATGGCCTGCTGACGCAGCAATTCGGTGCAGGCGCGCTGGCGCAGGGTTTCGGCGTCGAGTGTCTCGCCAGTTGCATGCAGGGGCACACCGTTGATGCGGGCCGGCACGTCGAGTTGCTCTGTGGTGATCGTCATCGCGCAACCCTCAGCCTCGCGCCGGCGGTGTGTTGTGCCCGGGCGGCAGATTCAGGCGGCGCGAACGCACCACCTGCGGCGAACGGAACAGGAAGGTGACGGTGGCAAACCCGCTCCACACATGCACCAGGCGGCTGAAGGGAAAGAGCAGGAAGATCGTCATGCCCAGCAGCATGTGCACCTGATACTGCCAGCCAATGCCCGCCAGCAGCGCCGAGTTGGGGTTGAGCGTGGCAATGCCCTGCAGGTAGGTCGCCAGCGTGATCATCGTGCCGGCGTCGGCCGCGTGCTGGTACGACGACGGCAGCGTGATCAGCCCCAGGCTCAGCTGCATCCACAAGATGACCAGAATCGCCAGATCGGTACGGTGGCTGGTCAGGCGGATGCGCGGGTCGAAGGTGCGCCGGTGCAGCAGCATCGTCAGCCCGATGAAGCAGATCACCCCGGCAATGCCACCGGCAACGATGGCCACCATCTGCTTGTTCGGCGCGCTGATGAAGGGCTCGTACAACCAATGCGGCGTCAGCTGGCCGAACAGGTGGCCGAAGAACAGGAACAGGATGCCGAAGTGGAACATGTTGCTGCCCCAGCGCAGCTGGCCGGCGCGCAGCAGTTGCGAGGAATCGCTCTTCCACGTGTACTGGTCGCGGTCGAAGCGCGCCAGGCTGCCCATGAAGAACACCGCCAGGCAGATGTAGGGGTAGACGGTGAACGCGAAGTTGTGAAAGTAGCTGGAGAACGAAGTCATGGACGCGCTCCTGAGGCGGCGTTGGGGCCTGCGGCATCACGCAGGATCCGGATGGGCTGGGCCTGATCGGCACGCGCCTGCCCGGCCGTGGAACAGCCGTCGAAAGCGGCCGGCTCGGCCCAGCTTTCGTCGATCGGCTCTTCGTCGGGCACGTTCACCGCATGGGCGTTCTCGCCGGCCAACTCGATCAATGCCCCCAGCACGCTGGCGTAGCGACTGTCGCGCTTGTGCAGCGCACTGAAGATGACGTTGAAGATGTGCGCCATCTCGGCCAGGAACTCGCGCGCGGCGCGCGGCGGCTGGGTCGAGGCGTATTCCAGCACCACGGGCAGGTGGTCGGGCATCTCGCCTTCGGCCAGGTACAAGCCCGCGGCCTCGAAGGTCTGCGCCAGATCGATCATGGCTGGCCCGCGGTCGCGCGAATCACCATGCACATGCTCGAACAGGTGCAGCGCAGTGCGCCGCCCGCTGTCGAACAACTGCACGTAGTCGGCCTCGGCATCGATGGCGCTTTGTGCGCCGATGCTGGCGATCAAAGCATCGATCTCGGACAGTCGCGCCGGCGCGATGGCGGCTTCGGTGTGCAGCGCAGCGTGCAGTTCACCCAGATGCGCGCGCAATTCGGCATCGGGGTAACTGAGCAGCCGCGCCAGCGCACGCAACGACAGGCTCATGGGTTTGGGGCTTCTCGGGGTCAGCATGATCAGACCTCCGCCTTGATGGGAATGGTGCGCTTCTTTTCGCTGCCGAACAGGCTCGTCTCGCCCACGCCCTCGCTGCAGCCGTTGCCGAAACTGAAGCCGCAGCTGCCACGCACGTTGAAGGTGTTCTCGGCGTATTCGCGGTGCGTGCTGGGAATGACGAAGCGGTCCTCGTAGTTGGCGATGGCCATCACGTGGTACATGTCCTCGACCTGTGCCTGCGTGAGACCCACCTGGGCGAGCACCTCGGCGTTGATCTTGCCCTCGACATGCTTGTCACGCTGGTAGGCGCGCATGGCCAGCATGCGCTCGAGCGCGCGCTCGACCGGAGCGGTGTCGCCGGCGGTCAGCATGTTGGCCAGGTAGTTGACGGGGATGCGCAACTGCTTGACGTCGGGGATCTGGCCGTTGTTGCCCAGTTGCCCGGCGTTGGCCGCCGCGCTGATCGGCGACAGCGGAGGCACGTACCACACCATCGGCAGCGTGCGGTATTCAGGGTGCAGCGGCAGCGCCACCTTCCACTCCATCGCCATCTTCCACACGGGGCTCTTGCGCGCGCCTTCGAGCCATGCGTCGGGGATGCCGTCGGCGCGCGCCTGCGTTATCACCTTCGGGTCGTTGGGGTCGAGGAAGATGTCGCACTGCGCCTGGTACAGGTCACGGTCGCGCTCGACGCTGGCCGCCGCCTGGATGCGGTCGGCGTCGTAGAGCATGACGCCGAGATAACGGATGCGTCCGACACAGGTCTCAGAGCACACGGTCGGCTGGCCGGCCTCGATGCGCGGGTAGCAGAAGATGCACTTCTCGGCCTTGCCGCTCTTCCAGTTGTAGTAGATCTTCTTGTAGGGGCAGCCCGACACGCACATGCGCCAGCCGCGGCACTTGTCCTGGTCGATCAGCACGATGCCGTCTTCCTCGCGCTTGTAGATGCTGCCCGACGGACATGAGGCCACGCACGCCGGGTTCAGGCAGTGCTCGCACAGGCGCGGCAGGTACATCATGAAGGTGTTCTCGAACTCGCCCACCATCGCCTTCTGTGCCGCCTCGAAGCCGTCGAAGTTCTTGTCGGCGCTGCGTTTGCTGAACTCGCCGCCGAGGATCTCTTCCCAGTTCGGGCCCCAGACGATCTTGTCCATCTGCATGCCGGTGATCAGGCTGCGCGGCCGGGCGGTCGGGCTGGTCTTCATCTCGGGCGCGCTTTGCAGGTGGTCGTAATCGAAGGTGAAGGGCTCGTAGTAGTCGTCGATCTGCGGCAGGTTCGGGTTGGCGAAGATCTTCATCAAGAGCTTCCACTTGCCGCCCTGGCGCGGTTCGATGCTGCCGTTGGCCTTGCGCACCCAGCCACCGTTCCACTTGTCCTGGTTCTCCCACTCCTTCGGATAGCCGATGCCGGGCTTGGTCTCGACGTTGTTGAACCAGGCGTATTCCATGCCCGGTCGACTGGTCCAGACGTTCTTGCAGGTGACCGAACAGGTGTGGCAGCCGATGCACTTGTCCAGGTTCAGCACCATCGCGATCTGTGCGCGGATCTTCATGCGTTTTCTCCCTGAGCCTGAACGAGCGCGACCCGCTCCTCGCCGACCGGCGTGTCGAGCCAGTCGATCTTGTTCATCTTGCGCACGACGACGAACTCGTCACGATTGGTGCCGATGGTGCCGTAGTAGTTGAAGCCGTAGCTCAGCTGCGCATAGCCGCCGATCATGTGCGTCGGCTTCAAGACGATGCGCGTCACCGAGTTGTGGATGCCGCCGCGCACGCCGGTGATCTCGGCGCCGGGCGTGTTCACGATCTTCTCCTGCGCGTGGTACATCATCACCATGCCCGGCTTCACACGCTGGCTGACCACCGCACGTGCCGCGATCGCGCCGTTCACGTTGAACAGCTCGACCCAGTCGTTGTCGACGATGCCGGCGCTCTTGGCGTCGTCCTCGCTCAACCAGATGATCGGCCCGCCGCGGCTCAGCGTGAGCATGATCAGGTTGTCGGTGTAGGTGCTGTGGATGCCCCACTTCTGGTGCGGCGTGATGAAGTTGAGCAAGATCTCGGTGTTGCCGTTGCTGCGCTGGTTGTGCATCGCCGCAGTGGCCTTCAGGTCCACCGGCGGGCGGTAGGTGCACAGCCCTTCGCCGAACGCGATCATCCACGGGTGGTCCTGGTAGAACTGCTGGCGCCCGGTGAGCGTGCGCCACGGGATCAGTTCGTGCACGTTGGTGTAGCCGGCGTTGTAGCTGACGGTCTCACTCTCGATGCCGCTCCAGGTGGGTGAGCTGATGATCTTGCGTGGCTGCGCCTGGATGTCGCGGAAGCGGATCTTCTCGTCCTCGCGATGCAGTGCCAGATGCGTGTGATCGCGCCCGGTGATCTTGGAAAGCGCCTGCCAGGCCTTCACGGCCACATGGCCGTTGGTCTCGGGGGCCAGCATCATCACCACTTCGCAGGCGTCGATGTCGGTCTCGATCTTCGGCATGCCGCAGGTCACGCCCTCCTCGCGCGTGTTGCCGTTCAGCTCGCCGAGCTGGCGCACCTCGGTCTGCGTGTTCCACGCAATGCCCTTGCCGCCGTTGCCGATCTTGTTCATCAGCGGGCCGAGCGCCGTGTAGCGCTTGTAGACGTTCGGGTAATCGCGCTCGACGACCATGATCTGCGGCGCCGTCTTGCCGGGGATCAGATCGCACTCGCCACGCTTCCAGTCCGCCACCTCGAAGGGCTGGCCAAGCTCACCCGGCGTGTCGTGCATCAGCGGCGTCAGCACGACCTCGCGCTCGACGCCGAGGTGGCCGACACAGATCTCGCTGTACTTCTTCGCAAAGCCCTTGTAGATCTCCCAGTCGCTGCGCGACTGCCAGGCCGGGTCGACCGCGGTCGACAGCGGATGGATGAAGGGGTGCATGTCGCTGGTGTTGAGGTCGTTCTTCTCGTACCAGGTCGCCGTGGGCAGCACGATGTCCGAGTACAGGCAGGTGGTGCTCATGCGGAAGTCGAGCGTCACCAGCAGGTCGAGCTTGCCTTCGGGCGCGTGTTCGTGCCAGCGCACCTCGGCGGGCTTCGCATCGTCCTTGCCCAGGTCCTTGCCCTGCACGCCGTTGCTGGTGCCCAGCAGGTGCTTGAGGAAGTACTCGTGCCCCTTGCCCGACGAGCCGAGCAGGTTGGAACGCCAGACAAACAGGTTGCGCGGCCAGTTGGCGGGATGGTCGGGGTCGGTGCAGCTCATCGCCAGCGACCCGTCCTTCAGGCCCTTGACGACGTAGTCCTTGGGGTCCATGCCGGCGGCTTGCGCGTCGCGCACGAGGTGCAGCGGATTCGTCTGCATCTGCGGCGCGCTCGGCAACCAGCCCATGCGTTCGGCGCGTACGTTGTAGTCGATCATGCTGCCACCGTACATCTTCTTGTCGGCCAGCGGCGACAGCACCTCGTTCAGGCCCAGCTTCTCGTAGCGCCACTGGTCGGTGTGTGCGTAGAAGAAACTGGTGCTGTTCTGCTGGCGCGGCGGGCGGATCCAGTCGAGCGCAAAAGCCAGCGCCGTCCAGCCGGTCTGCGGGCGCAGCTTTTCCTGGCCCACGTAGTGCGACCAGCCGCCACCGCTCTTGCCCACGCAGCCGCACATCATCAACAGGTTGATGATGCCGCGGTAGTTCATGTCACTGTGGTACCAGTGGTTCATGCCCGCGCCGATGATCACCATCGACTTGCCCTGAGTCTTGTGCGCGTTCTCGCCGAACTGGCGCGCCACGGTGATGAGCTGCTCTCGCTTGACGCCGGTGATCGCCTCTTGCCACGCGGGCGTGTAGGCGGCGTTGTCGTCGAAGTTCTTTGCACCCGACCCCAGGCCGCGGTCGATGCCGTACTGCGCAGCCTGCAGGTCGAACACCGTGGCCACCCAGGCGTCCCGCTCTTCGCCGGCCTTGCCCAGCCGCACACGAACGGCCGCCACCCTGGCGCGGTTGACCTCGCCTTGCTGGGCATTTGCGGTGAAATGCGGCGTGGCGATGCCGCCGAAGTACGGGAAGGCGACGTCGACGACTTCATGCGCCTGAGCGCCGTCCTCAAGCACTGACAGCTTGAGCTTGACCTCGCCGTCGTGCTGCGCCTCCTTGTCCTCGAGGTTCCACTTGCCCGCATCGGCTCGGCCCTCTGGGCCCCAGCGGAAACCAACCGATCCGTTGGGCAATACGACCTTGCCCGCTGCATCGAAGGCCAGCGTCTTCCACTCGGCATTGTTGGCCTGGCCCAGCTGGTCGCCAAAATCGCTGGCGCGCACGTAACGGTCGGGCACCAGCGTGGTGCTGCCGTCGGCCAGCGTCTGCTGCTTCAGCATCACGAGCATCGGCAGATCGGTATAGCGGCGCGCGTAGTTGTCGAAGTAATTCGATCGGCCGCCCGGCAACGCCGCGCTGTCGGCGCCGAAGAAGAATTCGCGCAACACGACGTGGCCCATCGCCATCGCTACCGCCGCATCGGTGCCCTGCTTCGGGTGCATCCAGATGTCGGACAGCTTGGCCACCTCGGAGTAGTCGGGCGTCACCGCCACCGTCTTCGCGCCCTTGTAGCGCACCTCGGTGAAGAAGTGCGCGTCGGGCGTGCGCGTCTGCGGCACGTTGGAGCCCCAGGCGATGATGTAGGTGCTGTTGTACCAATCGGCCGATTCGGGCACGTCGGTCTGCTCGCCCCAGACCTGCGGGCTCGACGGCGGCAGGTCGCAGTACCAGTCGTAGAAGCTCAGGCACACGCCGCCGATCAGGCTCAGGTAGCGCGAACCCGACGCGTAGCTGACCATGCTCATCGCCGGGATCGGCGAGAACCCGATCACGCGGTCCGGCCCATAGGTCTTGGCCGTGTAGACGTTGGCTGCGGCGATGATCTCGTTGACCTCGTCCCAGCTCGAGCGCACGAAGCCGCCCAGGCCGCGCACCTTCTGGTAGTCGCGCCGCTTGCCTTCGTCGGCCTGGATCGACGCCCAGGCTTCCACCGGGCCGTGCTGCAGGCGGGCTGCGCGCCAGTGCTTGAGCAGCCGGCCGCGCACCATCGGGTGCTTGACGCGGTTGGCGCTGTACAGATACCAGCTGTAGCTGGCGCCACGCGCGCAGCCGCGCGGTTCGTGGTTGGGCATGTCCCAGCGCGTGCGCGGATAGTCGGTCTGCTGGGTTTCCCAGGTGACGATGCCGCCCTTCACGTAGATCTTCCACGAGCAGGATCCGGTGCAGTTCACGCCGTGCGTGCTGCGCACGATCTTGTCGTGCGCCCAGCGGTTGCGGTAGGCGTCTTCCCAGGTGCGGTCTTCGCCGGTGGTCACGCCGTGGTCGCCAGAGAACTTCTCCCGCGGCAACGAGAAATGGTTGAGTCGGTCGAGAAAGTGGCTCATGGGCTTTCCTTGTCCTTCAATGGGATCGTGTGCTTGCTCAGGGGTTCTTCACGTACGCGTTGGGGCGCAGGTAGAACCACCAGTTGAGGAACAGGCACAAGGCGTAGAAAACGGCAAAACCGTACATGGCCGCCTGCGGCGTGCCGGCCTTGATTTGCTCGCCGATGACCACCGGCGCAGCAAAAGCGCCGTAGGCGGCGACGGCCGAAGTCCAGCCCAGCACCGGGCCGGCCTGCTGGCGGTCGAAGATGACGCCGATGGAGCGGAAGGTCGATCCGTTGCCGATGCCGGTGGCGGCAAAGAGCACCATGAACAACGCCAGGAAGATGAAGAAGTACTGCTCGGGCGTGGCCGACTGGTAGGCCAGCATCATCACGTAGCCAACCGCCACCGCGGCCACCGCCATCACCACGCACACCCACTGGGTGACGATCGAACCACCGAACTTGTCGGAGATCCAGCCCCCCAGGGGGCGCGTCGCGGCGCCGACGAAGGGGCCGATCCAGGCATAGGCCAGCACCGGCAGCGCGTTCGGATTGGGCTGCGTGTGTGTCATCACGCCGTTGGCGCCCGGCACGTGCAGCACATCGAAGATGACCTTCATCGCCAGCGGCAGCGCCATCGAGAAACCGATGAACGAGCCGAAGGTGACGATGTACAGGATCGTCAGCGACCAGGTGTGCTTGTTCCTGAAGATCTCGAACTGCTTGGCCACGCCCTCTTTCATCGGGCCGAAAGCGGCAATCCTCATCACCGTCAGCATCAGCATGATGTCCAGCGGAATCGCCACCCAGACATTCAGCAGCCCTAGGCCCGTCGGCGCCGGCAGGTACAGCCAGAGCATGAAGATCGACGGCACGAAGGCCAGCGTGTACAGGTAGGTGATCTTCGAGAACGCGACGAGCGGGTTGCCGGTGTTGGGCGAGATCGATTTCAGGTTGTTCATGCCGAACCAGCACAGGATCGACAGCGGCACCAGCGACAGCACCCAGGCGAAGCCGGCGTTCTGGATCCAGGTCAGCGTGCCGGGGGCGATCTTGCCGAAGATCCAGCCGCTTTCCTTCAGCAAGGTGGCCGGTGGGCCGCCCCAGGCACCGAAGATGCCGACCGTCATGACCAGCGGAATGACGATCTGCATCGTCGTCACGCCGAAGTTGCCCAGGCCCGCGTTCAGCCCGAGGCCGGTGCCCTGCAACCGCTTCGGGAAGAAGCCGCTGATGTTCGACATCGACGATGCGAAGTTGCCGCCGCCAACGCCACACCACAGCGCCATCAGCTGGAAAGACCATAGCGGCCAGTCCTTGTGCTGCAGCACGATGCCGGTGCCGATGGCGGGCGCCAGCAGCATTGCCGTCGTCAGGAAGATGGTGTTGCGCCCGCCCGCAAGGCGAATCAGGAACGACGCCGGGATGCGCATCGTGGCGCCCGCGATGCCGGCGATGGCCGTCAGCGTGAACAACTCGGCCTGGGTGAACGGGTAGCCCAGGTTGAGCATCTGCACCGTGATGATGCCCCACATGCCCCACACCGCGAAGCCGCACAGCAGCGCGGGGATCGAGATCCACAGGTTGCGGTAGGCGATGCGCTTGCCGGTGGATTCCCAGAAGGCTTCGTCCTCGGGGCGCCAATCCGAGAGGGTCGCGCCTTGCGGGGCAAGCGAAGCCGGCGGGACGCCGGAAGCGGCTTTGTTCATGATGTCGTTTCTCGGTAATCCATCGGGCCTCAGTGGGCGCCGGCCCCGGCCATCGGGCTGGGGGGCGAGCGCCTGCCCATCAGTTCGGTCCTGCGCACTTCGGTCCAGTACATCCAGATCAACGACACCCAGACCACGCCGTACATCAGCATGAAGGCGCTGGAGCGCACACCGGTGAGGTCCATCAGGATGCCGAACATGATCGGCAGCACGAAGCCACCCATGCCACCGGCGAGGCCGACGATGCCGCTCACGGTGCCGATGTTGGTCGGGTACTCGTCGCTGATGTACTTGAAGACGCTGGCCTTGCCGAAGGCAAATGCAATGCCCAGCGCAAACATCAGGAAGGTGAAGGCATAGACGTTCAGCCCGATGTGGAAGGTGGTGGCACCGTTGACGGTGTTGATCGTCATCTGCGTCTGCGGGTAGCTCAGCAGGAACAGGCAGATCCAGCTGACCCACATCACCCACCAGGTGACGCTGTGCGCGCCGTACTTGTCGGACAGCCAGCCGCCGAAGGCACGCAGCACGCCGCCGGGCAGCGAGAAGACCGCCGCCAGCAACGCCGCGGCGCGGATGTCCAGCCCGTACTCGCCGACGTAGTACTGCACCATCCACAGGCTCAAGGCCACGTAGCCACCGAAGACGATGCTGTAGTACTGGCAGTACTTCAGCACGTTCGGATCCTTCAGCAGCTTCAACTGGTCGCTGAACTTGGTGTTGCTGGGCACCCGATGCGACGGCTCACTGTGGCTGAACATCCAGAAGATGACCAACGTGAGCAGCATGACCACCGCATAGACATGCGGCACCATGGTCCAGCCGAAGGCCACCACCAGCGCCGGCGCGATGAACTTGTTGACTGCGGCACCCGAGTTGCCGGCACCGAAGATGCCCATCGCGAAACCCTGCTTGTTCTTCGGGAACCAGCGCGCCACGTAGGGCGTGCCGACCGAGAACGACCCCCCGGCCAGGCCGACCACCAGGCCGATGGCCAGGAAATGCCAGTACTGCGTGGCCAGCGCCATGAACCAGATCGCCGGTACGGTGATGGCCATGATCACGGCCAGTACGATGCGCCCGCCGTACTTGTCGGTCCAGATGCCCAGTGGCACGCGCGTGAGCGAGCCACTGAGCACCGGCATTGCGGTGAGCAGACCGAACTCGGTGGCGTTCAGCCCGAGTGTCTTCTTCAGCGGGATGCCGATGACGGCGAACATCATCCACACCATGAAGCACACGGTGAAGGCCAGCGTGCTGACGATCAGCACCGACAGTGCCTTGCGGTTGTCGACCATGTTGCCTTGCTCCTTGCCTTGATTGCCAGGCACTGTAGGGGGCAAGGTGCGCGCGCAACATCCTTCGGTGGCGCGGCATGGCACGGCGAACGAACGATGCGACACAGGGCGCGCACCGTCCGAAAGAACTACTGGGTCAACAAATGCGGCTGTGCCTGCGCCAGATCAACGCAACCCGTGCTCGGTGGCAATCACGGCAGCCTGCACGCGCGAGCTCACGTCGAGCTTGCGCAGCACGTGCTGGACATGGATCTTCACCGTGGTCTCGGCGATGCCGAGCTCACGCGCGATCTCCTTGTTGCTGGCACCTCGCGCCACGCCGCGCAGGATCTCGCGCTCACGCGGCGACAACTGATCGATCGCCGGTGCCCCGCCCTCCGCCACCGCAGCCTCGGGCGCAGGCGAGGACATCGGTGCAGCGGCCGCGTCGCGGTAGGCCGCCACCAGCTTGCCCGTCATCTCCTCGGCCACCACGCTGGCGCCGAGCATCGCGCGCTGGATGGCAGCGACCAGCGCGTCGCCTTCCATCGTCTTCAGCAGGTAGCCACAGGCGCCACCGCGCAAGGCGGCGGCCAGGTCGGCCTCGTCCTCGCTTACCGTGAGCATGATGATGCGCGCGTCGGGTACCGCCTGACGCAACCCGGGCAGGGCATCCACCCCGTTCACGCCCGGCAGATGAATGTCGAGCAGGATCAGGTCGGGCTGCAGGTCCACCGCGCGGTGCAGAGCCTGGCCGGCATCGGCAGCGTCACCCACCACACGCAGCGAGGCGTCGCGCATCAGCAGTGCCGTCAGCCCGCGGCGGAACAGGGTGTGGTCGTCGACCACCAGGATGCGAACCGGGGCCGCAGGGCTCGGGTGATTCATGGTTTCAATGCAGAGCCGGTGCGACCTCGTCACCCTGCGCCGGTGCACCTTCAACGGCCGCAGCGCCCGGCAGGTCGAGCAGCACCGAGGTGCCGCGGCCCGGCGAGGAGATCACTTCGAGCCTGGCGCCGATGCGCTGCGCGCGTTCGGCCATGATGCGCAAGCCGACATGCGTCTCGCCACGAGAGCGGTCCTCGGGCCGAAAGCCGATGCCGTCGTCGCGCACTTCGAAACGCCAATGCGGCTGTTGCTGCACGTCCAGCCAGACCTGGCTTGCCCGGGCGTGCTTGCGCACATTGGACAAGGCCTCCTGCAGCACATGCAGCACCTGGATCTGCAGTTCTGGCGACAGGGGCAACCCCTGGCCGTGCATCGACAGCCGCGCGGCAACGCCACTCTGGTGCTCGAACTTGCGCAAGGTGGTCTGCAGCGCCGGTTCGATGCTCTCGGTGTTGGCGCGCGTGCGGAAGTGCAGCAGCAACTCGCGCACGTCGCCATAACTCTCGCGCACACCGGCATCGATCTCGCCCAGCACCTCGCGCATGCGCGGCGTGTCAGCGCTGTTCATCGCGTCGCGCATCAGCTGCACCTGGATCTTCAGGAAGGCCAGTGACTGTGCGATCGAATCGTGCAGTTCGCGCGCCAGCAGGTTGCGCTCCTGCGAGATCGCCGCTTCCTTGGCCAGGCCGTCCCGGCGCAGGTTTTCCATCGCCGCGCCCAGGTGCGATGTCAGCGCCTCCAGCAGCGAGCGCTCGGCTGCCGAAGGCACGATCTGCGCGTTGTAGAAGAGGCTCACTTCGCCCATGCTGCGTTCATGCAGGCGGATCGGCAACGCCACCACGGTCTCGAAATCGGCATGCGCACAATGCGGCAGGCTGCCCTGCGGCAGCAAGCGGACCGGGATCACGCGCACACCCGCTTCGGCCTGCGGCAAGGCGCAGCGGCAATCACCGGCTTTCACGCACTGTTCTTCGTCGATCATCTGGCGCGACAGGCCGTGGCTGGCCAACAGCAGGTAGTTCTGCTGGTGCTGGCCCGACCAGCGCACCGCCACGGCATCGGCACGCGCCACCGAAGCCACGCGCCGGCAGAAGTCGTTGCCCAGATCCTCCAGCGTGTTGGCGTTGGCGATCAGGCGGCTCATGTCGTACAGCGCCTGCAGGCGTTCGCCCTTCTCCTGCAATTCAGAGGTCTTCTCGGACACCTTGGTTTCAAGGTCGCGGTACATCGATTGCAAGTGCGCCGTCAACTCATTGAAACCGGTTGCAAGGGTGCCGAATTCATCTTGGCTGTTGTTGGCCACGCGCACGCTGAAATCACCCTCCTGCAGCCGCTTGATTGCGCGTTCGAGCTGCTGCAAGGGTTCGAGCACAAAACGGTATCCACTGAGCAGCAGCATGATGCCGCCGATGATGACCGTCACCAGCACCGCGATCTGCAGCAGGTGCTGCAGCGCGGTCCAGTTCGAGAGGTGGCTCTCGATGGCGTCGACCAGCGCGTCGATGTGCGCCACGAAGGTCGCCGATTCAATGCGCAAGGCCGGCACGTTGACCGGCCCTGGGACATCCGTGTGTGACCTGAACTGCTGCCAGTCGCGCTCTACCGCGACAAAGCGCTGGCGCACCGTGTCATCCCAGGGCACGAACAGACGTCGTTCCGCGTCGCCACGGCGCAGCAAGGCCAGACTGTTGTCGAAGGACTCGACCAGTGCCTGCGCGCCGGCGTCATCGGCCGTGGCCATCGACAGTGCCAGCCGGTAAGTCTGCATGCGCATGCGTCCGGCCTCGTTGACCGCCGCCACGCCGCCTTCAACCTGCCACGACACCCACAGCGTGGCCGCAATCGCCAGCAGCGACAGCAGCAGCACAGGCACGGCCACCAGCGTCAGTTTGGCGCCGAGGTTCCAGCGGCGAGGTTCGCTCATCGGACCGATCCTATCCGTTCGCGCGGGTCACGATCCAGGTGCACGGACGCTCGAATGCCAGTGCCTGCACCCGATCCGAACAGCCGTCGATCTCACGCTGCACCGTATCGATGCCGTCCAGGCGAACCCGCTTGACCAGGCGTTCAGCTGCCAATTCGCGTTGTTTGCCTGCCGTTCAGCCACCGGCCAACGGGCTGGAAAGCGGCCCTTCTGCGAACTTGTAGGATCGACCCATGCACAAGACCTCGCTGCTCACCACCATGGCGATGCGCCGCGCAGTCGGCAGGCACGCAGCGTCGGCTTGCCTCGACTGCCACACGGCACAAGAGGGCAAGGACCAAGTTTTCTTCAGTTTCAAGCCATGAAAGCCGACTTCGGTCTCAGCCCGCCCGGCCGGCCCGCACCGGACTGGACGACGCACGAATGGTTCAACACGGCCAGCCCCCTGCAGCCGGCCGACCTGCGCGGGCGCGTGGTGCTGCTGCACGCCTTTCAGATGCTGTGCCCGGCCTGCGTTCACCACGGGCTGCCGCAGGCGCAGCGGGTGCACGCAGCCTTCGCCACACAGGACGTGACGGTGGTCGGCCTGCACACGGTGTTCGAACACCACGCTGCGATGACACCGGTGTCGCTGCAGGCCTTTCTGCACGAGTACCGCATCGGCTTTGCCGTCGGCGTCGATGCGCCCGCGGCGGACCCGTCGGACCCGATCCCGCTGACCATGCGCGCCTATGGCCTGCAGGGCACGCCGAGCCTGCTGCTGATCGACCGTCAGGGCCAGCTGCGGCTGCATGCATTCGGCGCCGTCGACGACCTGGTTCTGGGCGCGGCGTTGGCTTGCCTGGCGCGCGAGCGCGACTGATCAACCCAGGCCCAGGTCACGCAAACGCTGGTCGGTGGCGATGGCGTCGGTGGGGTCGAAGCGATCCGCCGGCGGCACCGTCATCAGCGCACGCGCCGAGGCCTCGTCGCCATCCAGCCAGGCTGGCCAGTCGCCCGGCTCCAGCACCACCACCGAGCGCTTGTCCTGCGCTTCGGCGGGCAGCTTGGGGTCGGGCCTGTGCAGCCGCGCCAGCAGCGGGTGGTCATCGCAGTTGATCGTGATCATCGAATAGCTGGGCACGATCTCGCCACTGGCCGGATCGGTCCATTCCGACCAGATGCCGCCCAGCGCCCAGGGCGCACCGTCGGCGCGGCGCATGCGCCACCAGATGTTCTTGCCGGTCTCCCAGTTCGGCTCCTGGTACCAGGCGCAGGGGATCAGGCAGCGCTGGCCGCGGCGCCAGGCGTCGCGGTAGGTGGGCCGGCTGGCGATCGACTCGGCGCGCGCGTTGTTGGTCAGGATGGCACGCGATTCGGGCCGGCGCGTGCGGCCGCCCGGCGCGATCATTCCCCACTGCGCCAGCCGGGCCTGCAGCCCCGCTTGCAGGATCAGCCCCTGGTTGTAGGGCCCCACCGCCAGTTCACGGTAGCCTTCGGGCAGCAACACGCGAAAATAACGTTCGACGTGATCCCGCGGCGCCATCTGGTACAGGTTGCACATCGCCGCACTGTAGCCTGCCGTCGGCGGCCTCCCTACAATCCTCTGGCCTGCCGCCAACGCGGTGGGCGTGCGTTCTCAGGGCGGGGTGGAAGTCCCCACCGGCGGTATCTGCAGACCGGGTCTGCAGCAGCCCGCGAGCGCCCGACCGGCCCCATGCCGGACGGGGTCAGCAGATCTGGTGCGATGCCAGGGCCGACGGTCACAGTCCGGATGAAAGAGAAACGCACCTGCCTGGGCACACGCGGCCCCGGGGTTGCGGCGTGCCCGCCGCCCCGCAGCCGCCGTGGCCCGGGTGGGCGCGCGCCCTGATTCCTGTGCTTCCAACCCTCGAGGAAACCATGAATCAGACTTCGATCGACCCCTCTCCCAGCACGACCCATGCCGCCGATACGGCCCGGCGGTCGCCGCGCATCGCCGTGGTGTGTTCGTCCTGGCACCGCGAGATCGTGCACCGCGCCCGCGACGCACTGCTGCAGGAATTGCACCGCCACGGCGTGGCCGCGGACGATGTGGACTGCTTTGAGGTGCCCGGCGCCTTCGAGATCCCGCTGCTGGCACAAAGACTGGCGCGTGCCAGGCGGCACGACGCCATCGTCGCCTGTGGCCTGGTGGTCGACGGTGGCATCTACCGCCACGACTTCGTCGCCCACGCCGTGATCGACGCCCTGATGCGCGTGCAGCTCGACTCCGACGTGCCGGTGTTCTCGGCCGTGCTGACGCCGCAGGCCTTTCATGAGCATGGCGATCACCTCAACTTCTTTGCCGCCCACTTCGACAAGAAGGGTGTCGAGGTGGCGCAGGCCTGCATGGCCCAGCTGGCCGCGTTGCGGGCCCTATCCATGGCGCGCACCTGAGCCCATCTGAACGCGCTTGATCACCCTCGAGCGTGCATCGGTTAAGGTGCGGGCCGCAGCCTGCGCCCACCATGCCCGCCGCCCGCCATCGTCGTCGCCCGCACCCGGCCCTGGCCGGGCTGCTGGGCCTGTTGCTGGCGGGCTGCATCGTGCTGCCGCGCAGCGCCGAGGTCTACGACCCACAGTGCCGCACCTACGTCAAGCAGGTGGTGCTGGAAGCCGCCGAGATCGGCGGCATCGGCCACTGCGTCAATGACGGATGCGTCGTGATCCTGGCGTCGCTGGGCATCATCACCGCCGCCAGCGCGGTGGTTTCGGGCAGCGTGGCGGTCATCGGCAACATCGCCTACTGGGTCGAGCGGCGGGGCCAGTGCCCACCGGTCGGTACCGCGTCGCCGGTGCCACCCTCGGCGTCGGCCGCGATGCCGCGTCCGCTGCCTGTGCCCGGCATGCTGCCCATGCGCAAGGGCGACGCCGGCAGCGCCGCCGCGGCGCAGTAAGCAATACAAGACATGGCCGACACGCCTGAAATGCCCCGCACAGCCAGCCTGTTGCAGATCGAGGTGCGGCACGCCGCGCTGGCCGATGCGCAGCCCATCCGTCGCATGCTCGAGCTGTACCAGCACGACCTGTCCGACATCTGGGACCAGGACCTCGACGTGCATGGCGAATACGGGTATGCGCTCGAGCGCTACTGGCACGAACCGGTGCACCAGGCCTTCGTCTTTCAGGTCGAAGGCCACTACGCCGGCTTCGCCCTGGTCGACGACGACACCTGCCTGCCCGACAACGAGCTCTGGATGGCGCAATTCTTCGTGCTGAAGAAGTACCGCGGCCGCGGTCTCGGCAAGCGTGCCGCGCACGCCGTGTTCGACAGCATCCGCGGCCGCTGGGAGGTCGGCCAGATGCCGGGCAACCGGCCCGCGCTGGCGTTCTGGCGCCGCACCATCGCCAGCTACACCCAGGGCCGCTACACCGAGCATGAACTGCAGGACAAGCGCTGGCAGGGCTGGCTGCAGTGCTTCGACAACCGCAGCACCCCCTGAGCCAAGCGCTGCGCCGGCCCCGCGTCGACCCGGCCACGACTGGCCCTGGGCTACCATCGGCGCCCTTCCCGCCGGGCCTGCATGGCCTGCCCGGCGTCAACCTGCAGCCTCTGGAAATGACCTGACCATGCAAGTCGTCTGCCTCGACCTCGAAGGCGTTCTCGTGCCCGAAATCTGGATCGCCTTTGCCGACCGCACCGGCATCGCCGAGTTTCGCCGCACCACGCGCGACGAGCCCGATTACGACAAGCTGATGCAGTACCGCCTGGCGCTGCTGCGCCGGCATGGCCTGAAGCTGGCCGACATCCAGGCCGTGATCGCCGGCATGAGCCCGCTGCCGGGCGCGCGCGAATTTCTGGACGAATTGCGCACGCGCTACCAGCTCATCATCCTGTCGGACACCTTCTACGAGTTTGCCGACCCGCTGATGCAGCAGCTGGGCCGGCCCACGCTGTTCTGCCACCGCCTGCTGATCGACGAGCAGGGTTTCGTGGCCGGGTATCGGTTGCGCCAGCCCGACCAGAAGCGCCATGCAGTCATCGCACTGCAGGGCCTGAACTATCGCGTTCTGGCCGCCGGTGACTCGTACAACGACACCGCCATGCTGACCGCGGCCGACGCCGGTTTCCTGATGCATGCACCGCCGAACATCGTGGCCGAGTTTCCGCAGTTCCCGCTCAACGACAGCTACCCGCAACTGCTGGCGTCGATCGACGCCGCGGCGGCCCGCCTGCCAGGCTGATCGATTCACAGCATGTTCAAGAACGCACTCGTCTACCGCATCGAAGCCTTCGATCCCCCGTCGCTGGCCGACCTCGATCAGCGATTGAACCAGGCCCGCTTCGTCGAATGCGCGGCGTCACAACCCGAATCAGTGGGCTGGGCCGCGCCGCGCGGCGACCGCCATGACGCACTGGCCGAAAGCATCGCCGGCCAATGGGTGTTCAGGCTGTGCATCGAGACCAAGGCGGTACCGGGCAGCGTGGTGAAGGCACAGCTGCAGGTGCAACTTGACGCCACCGAAAGGCAGACCGGGCGACGCCCCAAGGGCAGAACAGCGCGCGAGCTGAAAGAGGCGGTCGTGCACGCGTTGCTGCCGCGTGCCTTTCCCAAGCGCAACGACGTCATGGTCTGGCTGGACGCCCGCGCCGGCATGCTGTGGGTGGGCACGGCCAACGTCAAGCGCGCCGACGCAGTGGTGACGCGGCTGATCGAGCTGATGGGCGGCGGGCTGAAGCTCGAACTGCTGCAGACCGAGCTGTCACCGGCCAGTGCCATGTCGGCCTGGCTGGTCGACCGCGAGGCCCCGACGGGCTTCAGCATCGACCGCGATTGCGAGCTCAAGCAACCCGACAGCGAGAAGGCCACCGTGCGCTACGCGCGCCACACGCTCGACATCGACGAGGTGGCCGGGCACATCGGTCAGGGCAAGCTGCCGACCCAGCTGGCGCTGACCTGGGCCGGACGGGTTTCATTCGTGCTGACCGAGACGCTGGCACTGAAGAAGATCGAACTGCTGGACGGTGTACTGGAAGGCGCCGGCATCGACGCCGCCGCGTCAGGACAGGACGATGGCGGCTTCGATGCCGACGTGGCCATCGCCACCGGCGAGCTGCGTCAGCTGCTGCCCGCGCTGATCGACGCGCTGGGCGGCTTGCATCAGCGGCAAGTGGTGGCAGCTGGCAATGGCACCGGCCCGGCCACCGCGCCCTGGGACACGTGACGGGTCGATCTGGACCGCACGTCAACACTAAAAACGGGCCCCCTCAGGGCCCGTTCTCACGGAAGGCTTGGCGGAGTCGGAGGGATTCGAACCCTCGATGCGCTTTTGGCACATACTCCCTTAGCAGGGGAGCACCTTCGGCCACTCGGTCACGACTCCAGCACGAAGAGCGGCATTCTAGCCGCAGTCGGTGTCGCTCAAACCGCGGCGCCGTTCTGGTCGAGGTCGAAGGCCTTGTGCAGCGCGCGCACGGCCAGTTCCATGTACTTCTCGTCGAGCACGACGCTGGTCTTGATCTCGCTGGTGGTGATCATCTGGATGTTGATGCCCTCTTCGCTGAGCGTGCGAAACATCTTGCTGGCCACACCCACGTGGCTGCGCATGCCGATGCCCACGATCGACACCTTGCAGATCTTGGGGTCGCCCAGCACCTGCGCGGCCCCGGTGGCCGGCAGCACGCTGGACTTGAGAAGTTCGACCGTGCGCACGTAGTCGTTGCGGTGCACGGTGAACGAGAAATCGGTCCTGCCATCGTGCGACACGTTCTGGATGATCACGTCGACGTCGATGTTGGCCTCGGCCACGGGCCCCAGGATCTGGTAAGCAATGCCGGGCTTGTCGGGCACACCCATTACGGTGATCTTGGCCTCGTCGCGATTGAACGCGATGCCGGAAACGATGGCTTGTTCCATCTTCTCGTCTTCCTCGAAAGTGATCAGCGTGCCCGAGCGGCACTCTTCTTCAACCGGAATGTCCCAGGGCGTGAAACTCGACAGCACGCGCAGCGGCACGCGGTACTTGCCGGCAAATTCGACCGAGCGGATCTGCAGCACCTTCGAGCCCAGGCTGGCCATCTCCAGCATCTCCTCGAAGCTGATGCTGGCCATGCGTCGGGCCTCGGGCACGATGCGCGGGTCGGTGGTGTAGACGCCGTCGACGTCGGTGTAGATCAGGCATTCGTCGGCCTTCATCGCCGCGGCCACCGCCACCGCCGAGGTGTCGGACCCGCCACGGCCCAGCGTGGTGACGTGGCCGTCGGGGTCGATGCCCTGGAAGCCCGTGATGATCACCACCTTGCCGGCAGCCAGGTCGGCACGCACGCGGCGGTCGTCGATGTGGCTGATGCGCGCCTTGGTGTACGACGCATCGGTGGCGATCGGTACCTGCCAGCCGGCGTAGCTGACGGCGCCCACACCCTGCGCCTGCAGCGCCAGCGCCAGCAAGCCGACCGACACCTGTTCGCCCGTGGCGGCGATGGCGTCGAGTTCACGCTGGCTGGCTGCCGTGGCGGCCTCGGGCGCCAATTCCTTGGCCAGGCCGAGCAGGCGGTTGGTCTCGCCACTCATCGCCGATGGCACCACCACCAGCTGGTGACCGGCGCGCACCCATTTGGCCACGCGCTGTGCCACGCTGCGGATGCGCTCGGTCGACCCCATCGAGGTGCCGCCGTACTTGTGAACGATCAAAGCCATGAAAATCTGCCGGGAACGGCGTTCGGGGTTTCGGACAGTCGGTGTCTGCCGGCCGCTGTGAGCCGTGCCAAGACGACGATTCTAAGGAGTCACCCTGCACGGGCCTGACGGCGGTGCGTCAATCCTGCCAGTCCAGCAGCAGGCGCGGTGAGCCTTCGGCCTGCAACGCGCGCGCGTCAAGGCCCAGACCGGGAACGAAGAGCAACTGCCGCGGCGGATCATGGGCAAACAGCAGCGGATGATCGCGCGCCCAGGCCGGCACGCCACGGTCCTGAAACTGCTTCTTCAGGCTGCGCGGCACCCCGTGGGCGTGCGACTGGAACTGTTCACCACCGCCGCGTGCACGCAGTTCGCATCGGACCAGCAGCCGGGCCGGCACACCACCATCGGCGGTGGGCTGCACACGGATGACACCGGCCCAGGGCGCCGCGTCGTACCGGCCCGGCCGGCTGAGATCCAGCATCTGCGGTGCCGGTGCGGGCGACTGACTGGCGGGCTGCAGGCGGTGCGGCAACAAGCGGCCGGCATGCAGGCGCAGCTCCATCGTGCCCGCCGGCCAACGGCCGCTGCGCGCCAACGGCAGTTCGTGCAGCAGGCGCTGCACCAGCGTTTCGGGCGGTGGCACCGGCAGGGTCCGAGCCAGCCAGTGACGCAGAACGTTGCCCCGACGCGGTTCACTGAGCAGGGTCCAGGCCGAACGATCGAGCGCCGCATCGATCAACACAAGGTCGGCATCGCTGGCGGCCACTTCGTCGACGATGGCACGCGCCTCCTGCGCACGGCGCGCGGCCGCACACAGCGCCGTCTCGGCATCGCCGAAGGCCGCCAGCAGGGGCGGCCAGACCGTTTGGCGAAGACGGCTGCGCGCGTGCCGCTCGTCGGCATTGGACGGGTCGTGCACGAACTGCAGCTGCCAGCGCCGTGCATAAGCCTCGATGGCCTCGCGAGGTTGATTGAGCCAGGGCCGGGCCCAGGTCAGCCCGGCGCGATGGGCTTGGCGCGGCATGGCCGACAGGCCGGCCGGGCCGGCACCGCGAAGCGCTTGCAACAGCACCGTCTCTGCCTGGTCGCGCCGGTGGTGCGCCAGCAGCACCAGGCTGCAGCCGGCCTCGTGCGCCATCGCCGTCAACGCCGCGTAGCGCACCCGCCGCGCCCAGGCCTCGACACTGTCACCCGGGGGCGGCCGCGTGAGCACCCGATGAGCCTGAAAGGCGATGCGCTGGCCACCGTGGCGCCAGCGTTGGCATTGCCGGCGCAACTGCAGCAGCCAGCCGTCGGCTTCGGGCAGCAAGCCATGGTGCACGTGCAGCGCATGCACCTCGATGCCGTGCCGCCCGGCCCAGCGCGCCGTGCAATGCAGCAGTGCTGTCGAATCCAGGCCGCCACTGGCCGCCACGGCCACACGCAAGGGGACGGTCATCGCGGCCCGCAACTGACCCTAAGTGCGTGCGTCGTGAAGCACCAGACGTGGTCTCAACGGTCCTTGGTGTCGGCAAAGCGCCCGTAGGACTGCAGGCGATCGAAACGGCGCTGCAGCAGGTCTTTGGTCTTGAGATCGACCACCTGGCGCAGCGCGTCGTTGAGCCCGCGCTTGAGCTGCGAGGCCATCCACTTGGGGTCGCGGTGCGCGCCGCCCACGGGTTCGTTGACGATCTTGTCGATCACGCCCAGCGCCTTCAGGCGGTGCGCCGTGATGCCCAGCGCATCGGCCGCGTCGCTCGCACGCTCGGCGGTCTTCCACAGGATCGACGCACAGCCTTCGGGTGAAATCACCGAATACACCGAGAACTGCAGCATCAGCACGTGGTCTCCCACGCTGATGGCCAATGCGCCACCTGAGCCACCCTCACCGATGATGGTGCTGATGATGGGCACCTCGAGCTGCGCCATCTCGAAAATGTTGCGGCCGATGGCCTCGGACTGGCCGCGCTCTTCGGCACCGATGCCCGGGTACGCGCCGGGTGTGTCGACGAAGGTGAACACCGGCAGGCCGAACTTCTCGGCCAGCTTCATCAGCCTCAGCGCCTTGCGATAGCCCTCGGGGCGCGACATGCCGAAGTTGCGCGCGGTTCGCTCCTTGGTGTCACGTCCCTTCTGGTGGCCCAGCACCATGCACGGCAGGCCATTGAAACGTGCCAGCCCGCCCACGATCGACAGGTCATCGGCGTAATGGCGGTCGCCGTGCAGTTCCTGGAACTCGGTGAAGATCTCGTTCACGTAGTCCAGCGTGTAGGGCCGCTGCGGATGGCGTGCGATCTGCGTCACCTGCCAGGGCGTCAGGCTGGCATAGATGTCCTTGGTGAGCTGCTGGCTCTTCTGGCCCAGGCGGTCGATCTCGTCGGAGATGTCCACCGCGGATTCGTTCTGCACGTAGCGCAGTTCGTCGATCTTGGTTTCGAGTTCGGCGATCGGCTGCTCGAAGTCGAGAAAGTGACGCTTGCTCATCGCAGAAACCCTGTCGCGAAGCGATTGAATGTGGCGCTGAGCTCAGCGCCTGGCCGGCACATCAATAGTCGACCGGCAGCGGGTCGAGGCTGCGCCAAATGTACCATGTGGCCACCGAGCGAAAGGGGGCCCAGGCCTCGGCCACATCGCGTGCTTCAGCGCGTGAAACGGGCTCGCCGCTGAAGTAGTTGACGCTGATCCCGCGCAGCAGACCCAGGTCGTCCAGCGGCAGCACGTTGGGGCGCATCAGGTGGAAGATGAGGAACATCTCTGCCGTCCAGCGTCCGATGCCGCGGATCGCCACCAATTCGGTGATGATGTCTTCGTCGTCCATCTGCTGCCACTGGTCGACGTGCACGCTGCCATTGCCAAAGTGGCGCGACAGGTCGTGCAGGTACTCCGACTTGCGGGCCGACAAGCCGGCCTCGCGCATCTGCACCGCACTCAGCCCGAGCACGGCGTCAGCCTGCAGCGGCAGCGCCTGCGGCGCCAGCAGCCCGAGAAAGCGGTCCCACACCGCTTGCGCGGCCTTGACCGAGATCTGTTGACCGACGATCGAGCGTGCCAGTGTGGTCAGCGCGTCGCCCCGACTTTGCAGCCGCGCATCGCCGAACTTGGGGATCAGGCGCTTCATCACCCGGTCGCGGCGGGCCAGATGCTTGCAGGCATCCTCCCAATACTGCGGCGTGATGGTGATCGTCACAGGCGTTGTGCGTTCAGCCACGAATCCAGGTCGTGCCCTGGGCTGAATCCTTCAGCACGATGCCGCGCGCCGCCAGATCGGCCCGGATGCGATCGGCCTCGGCAAAGTTGCGGTCGGCCTTGGCCGTCGCGCGCGCGGCGATCAGGCTCTGGATCTCGGCTTCTCCCAGCAACGCGCCAGCCTGCAGGTAGTCGCTGGGTCGCTGCTGCAGCAGGCCCAGCGTGCCGCCCAGCGAACGCAGCAGCTGCGCCGTGGCCGGATCACGGCTGCGGTTGAGGTCGGTTGCCAGTTCGAACAACACCGCCATCGCGGTCGGCGTGTTGAAGTCTTCGTCCATCGCCGCGCGGAAGGCGGCGGCGGGCCCTTGCTGCCAGTCGACCGGCTGCACCGGGCCGTCGAGTGCGACGCCGTCGAGCGCGGTGTACAGGCGGCGCAGGGCATTGCGCGCGTCGTCGAGGTTGGTGTCGCTGAAGTTGAACGGGCTGCGATAATGCGTGCGCAGCATGAAATAGCGCAACGTCTCGCCGTCGTAGCGTTGCAGCACGTCGGCGATGGTGAAGAAGTTGCCCAGCGACTTGGACATCTTCTCGTTGTCGACGTTGAGAAAACCGTTGTGCATCCAGATGTTGACGAAGGGCCCGCCATGGGCGCCCACACTTTGCGCGATCTCGTTTTCATGGTGCGGGAACTGCAGGTCCATGCCGCCGCCATGAATGTCGAAATGTTCGCCCAGCAGTGCGCACGACATCGCCGAGCACTCGATGTGCCAGCCGGGCCGGCCGGCACCGAAGGGGCCATCCCAGGTGGCGTCAGCCGGCTCGCCGGGCTTGGCCGCCTTCCACAGCACGAAGTCGAGCGGGTCGTTCTTGTCGGCATCGGCGGCGACGCGCTCGCCGGCGCGCAGGTCGTCCAGTGACTTGCCCGACAAGCGGCCATAGCCCGGAAACTTTCGCACTGAGAAGTTGACGTCGCCGTCGGCCGCCCGGTAGGCCAAGCCCTTGGCTTCGAGCTGGCCGATCAGGTCAAGCATCGGTTGCACGTAGTCGGTGGCACGCGGTTCATGGGTCGGCAGCAGAACGCCGATGGCTGCGAAGTCGCGGTGCATGGCCGCGATCATCTGGTCGGTCAGGGCACGGATCGACAGCCCGCGCTCGAGCGCGCGCCGGATGATCTTGTCCTCGATGTCGGTGATGTTGCGCACGAAGGTCACGCGATAGCCGCTTGCGAGCAGCCAGCGATAGACCATGTCGAACGCCAGCATCATGCGTGCGTGGCCCACATGGCACAGGTCGTAGACCGTGATGCCGCAGACATACATCCGCACATGTCCAGGTTCGATCGGCTCGAGGGTTTCGAGCCGGCGCGTCAGGCTGTTGTGGATGCGGATGCTCATGGAAAAGGCAGTGGCTGGCGTGCCAGCCGCGGGCTGCGGCAGGCACGCTGAAGTGGCCCGATAGAATCGTTCAGTATAGCGAGCGCCCTCGGTGGGCCGGCTTGAAACGACAGGGAACAAGCGTGATCGCAGACTGCAGAAAATGGCTCTTGACCGCCCTCATGTTGCTGGGCCTGGCCGCCGTGCCGCCGGCCTGGGCACAGAAGGTCAGGCTGGCCACCAGCGCCGGTGACATCGTGATCGAGCTCGATCGCGACAAGGCGCCCAAGACCGTGGACAACTTCGTGCAGTACGTGAAGGCCGGCCACTACGACGGCACCATCTTCCACCGGGTGATCCCCGGCTTCATGATCCAGGGCGGTGGCATGAAGCCCGACATGAGCGAGAAGACCACGCGTGCAGCAATTGCACTGGAAGCCCGAAACGGCCTGAACAACGTGCGTGGCTCGGTGGCCATGGCGCGCACCGCGGTGCCCGACTCGGCGACTGCGCAGTTCTTCATCAACCTGGCCGACAACATCTTCCTCGACGCCGCCAATTCGCGCGACGGCCACGGCTACGCGGTGTTCGGCAAGGTGGTCGACGGCATGGCCGTGGTCGACAAGATCAGGGACGCGCCCACCGGCAACCGGGGCCCGCACCAGAACGTCCCTCTCAATGACATCGTCATCCGCAAGGCCACCTTGGAGAAATGAAATGAGCAAGACCGTGAAGATGGAAACCAGCGCCGGCAGCTTCGACATCGAGCTCGACGACGACAATGCGCCAGAGAGCGTCAAGAACTTCCTGGCCTACGTGGCCAAGGGCCACTACGACGGCACGGTGTTCCACCGCGTGATCAAGGGCTTCATGATCCAGGGCGGTGGCTTCGAGCCCGGCATGAAGCAAAAGCCCACGGCGGCCCCGATCCCCAACGAGGCCAACAACGGCCTGAAGAACAAGCGCTACACCTTGGCGATGGCACGCACGTCCGACCCGCACAGCGCGTCGGCGCAGTTCTTCATCAATGCCGCTGACAACGGTTTTCTCGATCACACCGCCGATACCTCTCAGGGATGGGGTTATGCCGTGTTCGGCCGCGTGACGGCCGGTACCGACGTGGTCGACCAGATCGAAGCCGTGCGCACCGGCCGCAAGGGCATGCATGACGACGTGCCTCTGGACGACGTGACAATCCTGCGCGCCTACGCGGTGTGACGGTCGGCGCGGGGGCCGCGGCCGGCGATCTGCACGTCTGGGCCGCGCCCGCGCACTGGCAGGCCATCGATTTCCTGTCCGACCTGCATCTGGCCCCCGACATGCCGCGCACTGTGGCGGCCTGGGCGCAGGTGCTGCGCCACAGCCGGGCCGATGCGCTGTGCCTGCTGGGTGACGTATTCGAGGTCTGGGTCGGCGACGATGGCCGCGGGCAGCCCTTCGAGCAGGGCTTGATCGAGGTGCTGCGCGACGCGGCCGGCCGCCGCCCCGTGGCGTTCATGGTCGGCAATCGAGACTTCCTGGTCGGCCCGGCGTTCCATGCCGAGACGGGCCTGATCGCCCTTCCCGACCCCAGTTGCCTGCTGGCCTGGGGCCGCCGCTGGCTGCTGTGCCACGGCGACGAACAATGCCTGGACGACAAGCCCTACCAGGCCTTCAGAGCGCAGGTGCGCAGCGCCGCATGGCAACATGGCTTTCTGGCCCGGCCGCTGGCCGAGCGCGTGGCGCTGGCGCGTGACATGCGACGGCAGAGTGCCACGCATCAGGCGCTCGAACAGGGCATGGCGGCCGATCTCGACGCCGATGCCTGTCGCTTGCTGCTGGCGCAAGCCGGTGCTCGAACGCTGATCCACGGCCACACCCATCGCCCGGGCATTCACGACCTGGGCGACGGCCTGCAGCGCGTGGTGCTCAGCGACTGGGATCTGGACGACGCTGAATGCCCGCGTGCCGAGGTGTTGCGCCTGCAGCGCGACGGCCACCTGCAGCGCTTGTCACCCGAACAGGCCTGCGCGGCCTGAGGATGCCGACGATCAGTCAATGGTGGACGGCACGGCGCGAGGCCGCCGCCCTGCGGCGTCGCCCGATTGCCGACGATTTGTGGAAGCGCACGCTGGTGCGTTACCCCTTTCTGAGATCGCCCGCCGATCCCGGCGCCAGCGCGCTGCGCCGCATGAGCAGCCTGTTCCTCGATCGCAAGGAATTCACCGCCGTGCCGCCACTGCGGCTGAGCAACGACGTCGTCGTCGCCGTGGCGGCGCAAGCCTGCCTGCCGGTGCTGCATCTGGGGCTCGAGCGCTACGATGGTTTTGTCGGCATCGTGCTGCACCCGGATCAAGTGGTGGCACGTCGGCAACACCTGGACGAAGACGGCGTGCTGCACGAGTACGACGAACTGCTGTCGGGCGAAGCCGTCGAGGGCGGGCCGGTGATGCTTTCCTGGCGCGACGTTCGCAGCAGTGGCCGCACGGCCGCCGAGGGCTACAACGTGGTGATCCACGAATTTGCGCATGTGCTGGACATGGCCGACGGCGTTGCCAACGGGGTGCCGCCCTTGCCACCCGACATCGAACGTGCGGAATGGGTGGCAACGTTGACCGCGGCCTTCGATCAGCTGGTCGCCCGCGTCGCCGCGCAGGCGCCGAGCACTCTGGACCCCTATGGCGCCGAGGCCCCGGAAGAGTTCTTCGCGGTCGCCAGCGAGGCGTTCTTCGTCAACGCCGCCGCGTTGCGTGCAGAGCATCCCGCCCTGTACGCGCTGCTGGCCCGCTTTTACCGCTGCGACCCTGCAGCGGCCACATAGCCACCGACCGCTCGCAGCAGCCGGCACTCCAGGCCGGCGATCAGGCCGGCGTGGCTTCCGCGCGCGGCTTGTCGCTCTTGCGCGGGGGCTGGATGTCCAGTTGCACTTCGCCCTTGTCGTCGATGTCGACCGCCAGGCGACCGCCATCGACCAGGCGGCCGAACAACAATTCGTCGGCCAGCGCACGCCGGATCACATCCTGGATCAGGCGCTGCATCGGCCGCGCACCCATCAGTGGGTCGAATCCCTTCTCGCCCAGGTGCTTGCGCAGCCCGTCGCTGAAGGTGACCTCGACTTTCTTCTCGGCCAGCTGGGCCTCGAGCTGCAGCAAGAACTTGTCGACCACGCGCAGGATGATTTCCTTGTCGAGCGGACGGAAGCTGACGATGGCGTCGAGCCGGTTGCGGAACTCGGGCGTGAACAGGCGCTTGATGTCGCCCATCTCGTCGCCCTGCTGGCGCGAGTTGGTGAAACCGATGGTCGCCTTGTTCATCGTCTCGGCGCCCGCGTTGGTGGTCATCACGATGATCACGCTGCGGAAGTCGGCCTTGCGGCCGTTGTTGTCGGTCAGCGTGCCATGGTCCATCACCTGCAGCAGCACGTTGAAGACGTCGGGGTGCGCCTTCTCGATCTCGTCGAGCAGCAGCACCGCATGCGGCTTCTTGGTGATCGCCTCGGTCAGCAGGCCGCCCTGGTCGAAGCCGACATAGCCCGGGGGCGCACCGATCAGCCGGCTGACGGCGTGGCGCTCCATGTATTCCGACATGTCGAAGCGGATCAACTCGATGCCCAGGATGTAGGCCAGCTGCTTGGCGACCTCGGTCTTGCCGACACCGGTGGGGCCGCTGAACAGGAACGAGCCAATCGGCTTTTCGGGCTTGCCCAGCCCCGAGCGCGCCATCTTGATCGCGGCGGACAAGGCCTCGATCGCCGGCTCTTGCCCGAAGACCACACTCTTGAGGTCACGGTCGAGATTGCGCAGCTTGCCGCGGTCGTCACTCGACACGCTGGCCGGCGGGATGCGCGCGATCTTGGCGACGATCTCCTCGACTTCATTGCGCGTGATCGTCTTCTTCTGCTTGCTCTTGGGCAGGATGCGCTGCGCGGCTCCAGCCTCGTCGATGACGTCGATGGCCTTGTCGGGCAGGTGGCGGTCGTTGATGTACTTGGCCGACAGCTCGGCCGCGGCCTGCAAGGCACCCAGCGCGTACTTCACGCTGTGGTGCTCTTCGAAGCGCGACTTCAGACCCTTGAGGATCTCGACCGTCTGCTCGACCGAAGGCTCGACCACGTCGACCTTCTGGAAGCGCCGCGACAGCGCCGCGTCCTTCTCGAAGATGCCGCGGTATTCGGTGAAGGTGGTGGCGCCGATGCACTTCATGGCGCCACTGCTCAGCGCCGGCTTGAGCAGGTTGCTGGCGTCCAGCGTTCCGCCCGACGCCGCGCCGGCGCCGATCAGGGTGTGGATCTCGTCGATGAACAGGATCGCGTTGGGCTGGTCCTTCAACTGCTTGAGCACACCCTTCAGGCGCTGCTCGAAATCGCCCCGGTACTTGGTGCCGGCCAGCAGGGATCCCATGTCGAGCGCGTAGACGTTGGCATCGGCCAGCACCTCGGGCACGTCCTTCTCGGTGATGCGCCAGGCCAGGCCCTCGGCAATCGCCGTCTTGCCAACGCCGGCCTCGCCGACCAGCAGCGGGTTGTTCTTGCGCCGCCGACACAGGATCTGGATCACGCGCTCGACCTCGTGCTCGCGGCCGATCAACGGGTCGATCTTGCCGTCACGCGCCAGCTGGTTCAGGTTCTGCGTGAACTGGTCCAGCGGCGAGCCCTTGGTGTCGCCACCCTCTTCCTTCTCGACCTCGTTGCTGGGGCTGTCATTGGACTTGGTCGGCTCCGGCGGGTCGGACTTCTTGATGCCGTGTGCGATGAAGTTCACCACGTCCAGCCGCGTCACGCCCTGCTGGTGCAGGTAGTACACGGCATGCGAATCCTTCTCGCCGAAAATCGCCACCAGCACGTTGGCGCCGGTCACTTCCTTTTTGCCGCTGCCGGTCGATTGCACATGCATGATCGCGCGCTGGATCACACGCTGAAAACCCAGCGTCGGCTGCGTGTCGACCTCTTCGGTGCCGCTGACCGTGGGCGTGTTCTCCTTGATGAAGGTCGCCAGGCTCTTGCGCAGATCGTCGAGATTAGCCGCGCAGGCGCGCAGCACCTCGGCCGCCGAAGGGTTGTCCAGCAGCGCCATCAGCAGGTGCTCGACGGTGATGAATTCGTGCCGCTGCTGGCGCGCTTCGACGAACGCCATGTGCAAGCTGACTTCCAGTTCCTGGGCGATCATGCGGCCTCCATAATGCACTGAAGCGGGTGTCCGTCGCGGCGCGCCGCGGCCAGGACCAGTTCGACCTTGGTGGCCGCGATGTCCTTCGGGTACACCCCACAGACGCCGCGCCCCTCGTGATGGATCTTGAGCATGATGTGTGTGGCTGTGTTCAGGTCGCGCAAGAAGAACTGCTGCAAAACCATCACGACAAACTCCATCGGCGTGTAGTCGTCGTTGAGAAGGACCACCTGGTACAGGGTCGGCGGTTTGGTCCGGGCCGCTTTGCGCTCGGCGACGACCGCGCCCTGCCCACCGTCGCGACGGGTGCGGGCTGGCGATTTGGGTGGCAATTGAGGGCCGTCATCGGGCATGGGTCATTCTAGCCAGCATGCGTTAGGGCCGTGCAGCGCACGGCCTGCTGGGGGCATGAGTGCATGTTGGCCCGTACAGCCGCCAATCAAGCCCCGATCTGACGGTCGAAGCAACGGCTTTCGCGCGTATTTGACGTGAAGTGGCAACGGATACACCCCGGGGTTGTGACTTGCCAGAGCTTCGCCTTTGTCGAATGGCTTGACAAGAACTCCTGACGCACCAGAGAATTTCTGTCAATAAGAGCATGGGAGGCCCGTCATGGCAAACGGTGTGGTCAAGTGGTTCAACGACGCCAAGGGCTTCGGCTTCATCCAGCCCGACGAAGGTGGGGCCGATGTCTTTGCCCATTTCTCGGCCGTGCAGATGGACGGCTTTCGGACCTTGAAGCAAGGCAGCCGCGTCGCCTATGAAGTGGTGCAGGGCCCGAAGGGCGATCTGGCCCAGAACATCCGGCCGACGCTGGTCACGCCCGAATTTTCGGCGCAACCCAGCGTCGACTGAGAGCCCAGCAGATCGCCAGCCAGCGCTGCCACTTTGGCGGCTGCCGACGTCCTGGCTGGCCATCTGCCTTGTTCCGCTTGAGCGACCACCGCACGGACACTGTGGGCATCCACCCCGGGGCCCCACATGTCGAACAAGCAGCATGCAACCACCGTCTACATCGGCGCGACCGACATGGTGCGCATCGTGCAACGCAAGGGTCTGGGCCGGTGCATCGCCGAGCTTGCCGCCCGCATCGAGCGCGACTTTCTGCGCTGGCACGACTTTGACCTATCGGCACGGGTCGCCTGCCATTCGCCCCATGGGGTGATCGAGCTGATGCCGATTGGCGATGCTCGCCACTTCGCGTTCAAGTACGTCAACGGCCACCCCGAAAACACGCGCAGCGGCCTGCCCACGGTGATGGCCTTCGGCGTGCTGGCCGATGTCGCCACCGGCCTGCCGCTTGTGCTGTCTGAGCTGACCCTGGTCACCGCGATCCGCACCGCTGCGATGTCGGCGGTTGCGGCATGCCGGCTGGCACGGCCCGACAGCCGCGTGATGGCGCTGATCGGCAACGGCGCGCAAAGCGAGTTTCAGGCGATCGCCATGCGCGACCTCGTCGGCATCCGTGAGCTTCGACTGTTCGATGTCGACCCGGCCGCCAGCGCCAAGCTCGCGGCCAACCTGGCCGGGCATGGCCTTACCTTGACGATCTGCAACAGCACCGCCGAAGCGGTGCGTGGCGCCGACATCGTGACCACGCTCACCGCCGACAAGAACCTGGCGACCATCATCACGCCCGCGATGATCGAGCCCGGCATGCACATCAACGCGGTTGGTGGCGACTGTCCGGGCAAGACCGAACTGCACCGCGGCGTGCTCGAAGCGGCGGCCGTGTTCGTCGAATTCGAACCGCAGACGCGCGTCGAGGGCGACATCCAGCAAATGTCGGCCGACTTCGCAGTCACCGAGTTCTGGCACGTGTTGGCAGGCAACCAGCCGGGCCGCCGCAGCGCCGATCAGGTCACCGTGTTCGATTCGGTCGGCTTTGCACTCGAGGACTACAGCGCGTTGTGCTTTGTCTCGGATGCGGCGACCGAGCTCGGTATCGGTAACCGCATCGAGCTGGTGCTACAGCCGGCAGATCCGAAGAACTTGTTCGGCCTGCTGGGGTCCGCCGCGCTGGCCTCTTTGACCTCTGCGGCCGCGCCAAGCCAGCCCGCATCCGCCCCGGCCTTGCAGACCGTCGACTGAATTTTCGGCGTCGCGGGTCACGCAAATGCGCAGAACATCCGGTCACGCACCGTGGACACTGCGCGCCTGTGCCGGCTCGGCACGCCACCCCGCTGGAGCGCGTTGATGAACGCCATGCCCCTGACGCCCGTGCTGTCCACGTCACCGCTGCGCGCAGCAGTCAGCGCCGCCACACGGCGGCCTGAGCCCGAACTGCTGCCAGGCTTGCTCGAGCAGGCCCGGCAGCCGCCGGCCCAGGCGCAGGCAATCGAAGTGCTGGCGCTGCGCATTGCCGGCGCCGTGCGCCAGCGCACGCGCGACAGCGGACGCGCCGGCCTGGTGCAGGGCTTGCTGCAGGAATTCGCGCTCAGCTCGCAGGAAGGCGTGGCGCTGATGTGCCTGGCCGAAGCGCTGCTGCGCATCCCCGACGCGGCCACACGCAACGCACTCATCCGCGACAAGATCGGCACCAGCAACTGGCAGGCCCATCTGGGTCACAGCCGGTCGCTGTTTGTGAATGCCGCCACCTGGGGCCTGCTGTTCACCGGCAAGCTGGTGGCCACGCACAGTGACAGCGGGCTCAGCGCCGTGCTGCGCAGGCTGCTCTCACGCGGCGGCGAGCCGCTGATCCGCAAAGGCGTGGACATGGCGATGCGCCTGATGGGAGAGCAGTTCGTCACCGGCGAGACGATCGAACAGGCGCTGGACAACGCCAAAAGTCGCGAAGCGCAGGGGTTTCGCTTTTCCTACGACATGCTGGGCGAAGCAGCGATGACTGCCGACGACGCGCAGTCCTACCTGTCGGCCTACGAGAACGCGATCCACGCCATCGGCCGCGCTGCCGCGGGCCTGGGCGTGTGCCAGGGACCAGGCATCTCGATCAAGCTGTCGGCGCTGCACCCGCGCTACTGCCGCGCCAAGCTGCGACGCGTGATGTCCGAGCTGTACCCACGGCTGTTCCAGCTGGCGCAGCTGGCGCGGCAGTACGACATCGGACTCAACATCGACGCCGAAGAGTCGGACCGGCTGGAGTTGTCGCTCGAGCTGCTCGAGCGCCTGTGCTTCGAGCCCGCACTGGCGGGCTGGAACGGCATCGGTTTCGTGATCCAGGCCTACCAGAAACGTTGCCCAGCGGTGGTGGATTTCATCGTCGACCTGGCCCGGCGCAGCAGCCATCGCCTGATGGTGCGCCTGGTCAAGGGCGCGTACTGGGATTCGGAGATCAAGCGCGCGCAGCTCGACGGGCTGGACGGCTACCCGGTCTACACGCGCAAGGCCTACACCGATGTCGCCTACATCGCCTGCGCTCGCAAGCTGCTGGCGGCGGCCGACGCGGTCTACCCGCAGTTCGCCACCCACAACGCGCAGACGCTGGCCACGATTCACGAGCTCGCCCGGGCCCAAGGCGCCGATGGCAAGGATGACGCCTACGAGTTCCAGTGCCTGCATGGCATGGGTGAGCCGCTGTATGAACAGGTGGTCGGGCCGGTGGCCGAGGGCCGGCTCGGCCGCGCCTGCCGCATCTACGCGCCGGTAGGCACGCACGAGACACTGCTGGCCTATCTGGTGCGGCGTCTGCTGGAAAACGGTGCCAACACCTCGTTCGTCAACCGCATTGCCGACGAAAGCCTGCCGCTGGCCGATTTGGTGCAGGACCCGGTGCGAACCGTGCAGGATATGGCCGCCCACGAAGGCAGTGTCGGCTTGCCGCATCCCGCCATCCCGCTGCCAAGGGCGCTGTACGGGCCCGGGCGCCTGAATTCACGCGGGTTGGACCTGGCCGACGAGACCACGCTGCAGTCGCTGTCGAATGTGCTGACGGCAGCAGGAGGGCGGCCTGGCTCAGCCGAGCCGATGCTGGGCACCGAAACGGCCGCCGCCGACACCTCACGCCCAGTGCTGAACCCCGCGGATCGCGGCGATGGGGTCGGCACCGTGCGCGACGTGACCACGGCCGAGGTCGAGACCGCCTTGTGCATCGCAGCGCAAGCGGCACCTGGATGGGCCGCCACCGCGCCGGCCCAACGCGCCACCTGCCTCGACGCGGCCGCCGACCGGATCGAGGCCGATACCGAGCAGCTGGTCGCGCTGTTGGTACGCGAAGCCGGCAAGACCTGCGCCAATGCGGTGGCCGAGGTGCGCGAGGCGGTGGACTTCCTGCGCTACTACGCCTTGCAGGTGCGACGTGATTTCAACAACGAAAACCATCTGCCGCTGGGCCCTGTGGTCTGCATCAGCCCCTGGAACTTTCCGCTGGCGATCTTCACCGGGCAGGTGGCCGCAGCGCTGGTTGCCGGCAATCCGGTGCTGGCCAAGCCGGCCGAGCAGACACCGCTGGTAGCAACCGCCGCAGTTCGCGCACTGTGGGACGCCGGCGTGCCGCGCGGCGTGCTGCAACTGCTGCCCGGCCCCGGCGAGACCGTGGGCGCCGCGCTGGTCGCCGACGCCCGCGTGCAAGGCGTGCTGTTCACCGGGTCGACCGAAGTTGCCCGGCTGCTGCAGCGTTCCCTGGCCGGCCGCTTGGGCGCGCACGGCCAGCCGGTGCCCTTGGTCGGCGAGACCGGCGGCCAGAACGCGATGATCGTCGACTCGTCGGCGCTGGCTGAGCAGGTGGTGGCCGACGCTGTCTCGTCGGCGTTCGACAGCGCGGGCCAGCGCTGCTCGGCGCTGCGCGTGCTGTGCGTGCAGATCGATGCGGCCGACCGCGTGATCTCGATGCTCAAGGGTGCGGTGCGCGAACTTCGTGTCGGTGACCCGCGCCTGCTGGCCGTGGACGTCGGCCCGGTGATCGACGGCGATGCCCGGATGCTGATCGAGGATCACATCGCGGCGATGCGCGCTAAGGGCCATGCGGTGACGCGGCCGGCTGCCATCGACGTCGACGCCGGCAGCCGCGGCAACTTCGTGCCGCCGACGCTGATCGAGATCGACCACATCGGTGAATTGCAGCGCGAGGTCTTCGGCCCCGTGCTGCACGTGCTGCGCTACCCGCGTGACGGCCTGTCCGCGCTGTTGCAGCAGATCAACGCCACCGGCTATGGCCTGACCTTGGGCGTGCACACGCGCATCGACGAGACGCTGGCGCAGGTGGTGGACGCCGCGCACGTCGGCAACCTGTACGCCAACCGCAACATCGTGGGCGCCGTGGTTGGCGTGCAGCCCTTCGGCGGCCAGGGTCTGTCGGGCACCGGCCCGAAGGCCGGCGGGCCGCTGTACCTGCTGCGCCTGCTGAGCCGGCACCCGGCCGACGCGGCGCAACGGGCCATCCGTGCGGCCAGCACCGAAGCCTCGGCGCCGCTGCGCGGCTGGACACCCCCGGCCAGCACCGGCAACAGCCACCAGGCCTGTGCAGCGTTGAGCCACTGGGCCCGTCAGCGCAGCAACGCGGCGCTTGCACAGGCCTGCGAGTCGCTGCTGGCGCAGGCGCCCGAAGCGGGTTGGCGCACCCTGACCGGACCCACCGGAGAAGCCAACCTGTATGCTGCGCTGCCACGCGAATCGGTGCTCTGCCTGGCCGCTGACGGCACCGACGGCGATGGCAGCCGGCTGCTGCAACTGGCCGCGGTGCTGTGCGTGGGCAGCCGCGCCATCTGGCCAGTCGCCGCGCAGGCCCTGCGCGACCAACTGCCCGAAGCGGCCAGAGACCAGGTGTCGCTGGCACAGGATTGGCAATCCGACACGGTGCAGTTCGACGCCGTGCTGCACCACGGCGCCAGCGCCGACGTGCCTGGCCTGTTGCGCGCGCTGGCCGAGCGCCCTGGGCCGATCGTGGGCCTGGTCACGTTGGCACCCGGCGACGCTGCACTGCCGCTGGAGCGGCTGCTGATCGAACGGTCGCTGAGCATCAACACCGCCGCAGCCGGGGGCAACGCGAGCCTGATGACGATCGGCTGAACTGTCACACGGCAGTGAATAGTCACGATTTGCCGCGGGCAACTGCCGTGCTAGAAATACCGCGCTGAGAAACCGGTGGAGTCGAAGCAGTGACCATCTTGTACGGCGACTTTTGCGGCATGGACAAGCAGATCAATCAGATCATCTTTGCTGGCGCCCATGACGCCGGCATTTCTGCCGGCCGCCACAACGTCAAGACGCAGCATGTGGGCATTCGGTTGCAGGCCAATGCCGGCGTTCGCCTGTTCGACGTCCGGGTCACCGACACGCCCGTGGGCATGGCCACCTACCACGGCAATGCCAAGCTCGACCCCACCGAGAAGCACAAGCGCGGCGCCTATGGCGAGACGCTCGAAGCCATCCTGAATGAAGCCAGGGACTTCGTCTCGAACGAAGGCGCATCGGAGTTCCTGATCCTGAAGTTCGACAAGTGCAAGAACTACCGGGCGATTGCCGTGGCGTGCATGTATCTGCTCGGCCGGGACCATCACTTTCGCGGCGCGGGTTCCCTGAACACCAAGACCCTGGATGACGTGAAGGGCAAGGTCATCACGATCTTCACGAGCGATGGCTTGACGGAAGCCCGCGGACTGGGATCGACCGAGGGCATCTTCGGCTGTCGCTCGCTCAAGCCCGACGAGAAGCACGACGCCGACTACGCCGGACTGCAGTACTTCGGCAAGGGCGGGACGAATGTCCTCTACGTCTACAGCCAGAACATGAAGATCCGGGAGAACCGGCAGAAGCAGAAGGAACTGATGCGCGCCGGCATGAACACGACCGACCGCGAGGTGATGGGCATGATGTACTGGACCAGCACCGGCATCCTTGAAAGCATCAAGGAACGCAACGACAAGATGTGGAACAAGGCCGCATCCAGTTCCAGCAGCCTTCAAAGCACCTGGCAGAAGCTGATGCTCGAATCGATCGAGCAGCGCACAGGGCGCATCAACCCCACCGAATATTCGGCCGGCGGCATGCTCAAAGTCTTCATGCCCAACATCGTCATGATCGACTTTGCGAGCGATTCAAAGGGTCAGACCATCCGTGCCTTCAACACCATGGCCTCGACGAGCCTGGTGGAGGCCTTTCAGCAGGACGCACGGCGCACGCGACTGAACGTGATCTGACCGGTCAAGGCGGCCCCGGCAGCGACACGCCACACACCAGCATCGCCGCCGCCAGGTCTTCGAGAGCCGTTCCCACGGACTTGAACACCGTGCGCTCGGTGGCCGACAGTCGGCCCGTGGCATCGCCGCGCGACAGGCTGGCCAGCGTTCCTGCAACGCCGCTGGCCTTGATCACGCCGCGAGACAAGGGGCCGAGCAGATCGCCGCTCTTGGTCAGCGCCTCGTCGGTATCGACAACGATGCGCGCGCCGGCAAAACAATCGTCGTCGGCCTCGCGCATGGTCGGCGTGAAGCTGCCGATCAGGTCGAGATGGCTGCCCGCGCGCAGCCAGCGGCCCTGCACCAGAGGCTCGTTGGCCAGCGTCGCACAGCTGATGATGTCGGCCCGGCCGACCGCAGCCGCCAGATCGGCTGCGGGCCGGGCGTCGAAACCGCTTACGCGCAACTCGGCAGCCAGACTTTCCGCCCGTTCCGGCGAACGCGCCCACACCGTCACGCGCTCGATCGACCGCACCTCGCGGTAGGCCTCGGGCAACAGCCGCGCAACCTGTCCGGCGCCGACGAGCAGCAGGTGTGATGCATCATCGCGCGCCAGCCAGGACGCGGCCAGTGCCGAGGCCGCGGCCGTGCGGCGCGCGGTGATCTGGTCGCCGTCGATCAGCGCCAGCGGCGCACCCGTGCGCGCGTCGTGCAGCAGGTAGCTGCCGTGCAACCCGGGCAGGCCGCGCGCGGCATTGCCGGGCGCGATGTTCACGATCTTGACCCCGTACACCTGCCCCGATATCCAGGCCGGCATGATCAACGAGGTGACGGCCTCGTCGCAGGCGCCGGCCGGCGCGGCGATGTGGTGTACATGCCGAACCGGCACCTCGCAGCCCACCGCAAACAGCGCGCGCAGCGCCGGGATCAGGCGATCGAACGGCAAGGCCGCACGCGTGGCTTCGGCATCAAAGACCTTCAAGGCGATCTTCAACGGTAGGACGCGAGCAGGATGCTCGTCTCGGTGTTGGCAATGCCCTTGATCAACCGGATACGCTCCAGCACCCGCGACAACTCGGCCATCGATTCGGCGCGCAACGCGGCCAGCAAGTCCCAGCGACCGTTGGTGTCGTGCAGGGCCTCGACACCGGGTTCACCCAGCAAGCTCGCCATCACGGCACGGGTCTGGTTGCCGTCCACCCGCACACCCATCCAGGCGCGGATCTGGTCGGGTTCGGCGTCCGGGCGCAGCCGCACGGTGTAGCCCACGATGACCTGCTCGTCTTCTAGCTTGCGCAGGCGGTTGCTGACCGTGCCGCGAGAGACCTTCAGCCTGGCGGCCAGGCTGGCCACGGGCAGACGCGCGTCCTGGCGCAACAGCGCGATCAGTTGGTGGTCGGTGTCGTCCATCGTCATGGGGTCGTTGTCGTCGCTGTACGCGGTCGTCGTGAATGACGATGCGGATTCTCACCCCGGTGCGGCATCGAGACACGACTTCAGCCGATGCCCCACCAGCGCGGCAACAGCGCGGCAACGTCGTCACGACGATAACGATCGTCCAGCAGCCATAGCCAACCCCGGTCTTCCGGGGATCGCAGCACACGGCCGGCAGCCTGCACCACCTTGTGCAGCGCGGGCACCAGGTCCGCATAACCCCGATCGGCACCAAACAGCTGCTGCAGACGGGCACGCATCTGGTCTTGCGTCACGGACACCGGCGGCAGGCCCAGGGTGGCGATGAAAGCCCCGATCAGCCGCGCGCCGGGCAGGTCCACACCTTCCGCGAACACCCCGCCCAGCACGGCAAAGCCGATGCCCTGGCCCTGAGGGCCGAAACATGCCAGAAATTCCTGCCTTGCGCCGGCCCCCATGCGCCGGTCCTGACGCCACTGCGCGATGTCCGGGCGCTGCGCAGCCAGTTGGCCAGCCGCCTGCTCCAGGTAGTCAAAGCTGCTGAAGAAGGCCAGGTAGTTGCCGGGGTGCGTGTCGAACTGCCCTGTGATGACGTCCAGCAGGCGTTGCAGTGAACCGACCCGGTCGCCGTAGCGCGTGGAGAAGTCAGCCACCTGCACCTTCAGATGCTGCGCCGGAAAAGGCGGCGGCACATCCAGCCATGCCGTGTTGTCGGGCAGTCCCAGCAAGTCGATGGCGTGGCCTGGCGGTGACAGCGTGGCCGAGAACAGCGTGATGCTGTGCAGGGACTTGAACCGCGGGCGCAAGAAGCCCGCCGGCACCACGTTGCGCACACCCAGTGCGACGTCGCAGTCACCAGCCTGGCCGGCCAGAGTTCGCAGTTCGAACAAGGAATGCTCGCTCAAGCCATCGACCAGCCACGCAAAGCGCTGCAGATCGAAGTGAAAGTCCAGCAGCGGCCCGACCGCCAGCGGCTGACGCCGAAAGTGCTCAGACAGCGCAACAGCCCCGTTCTGAAGGGCCTGCACGAAAGCCTTGGGCACCGACTTCAACACCGCATGGGCTGCCGCAGCGTCGGTCACCATCTGCTGCGCCGCCTGCAGCAGGCCCTCCAGCGCAGGTCGTACCGCAGCCGGCGCGCTTCGGGCCGCGTCCCGAACGGACAGCAGCGGCAATTCGGCGCTGTACATCCGGCGTGTGCGTTCGACCAGGTTGTGTGCCTCGTCGACCAGCACGGCCAGCTTCCAGTCCAGCGCCTGCATCAGGCCCCAGAGCTGGCCGTTGGGGTCGAACAGGTGGTGCACGTCGCCGACCAGCACGTCGGCCCAGCGGACCAGGTCCTGGCCCAGGTGATAGGGGCAGATGCCATGGCGCAGCGCGATGTCTCGCTGCGCCGAGGCGTCCAGCCAGCCTTGCGCCACCGCGTCGACGCGCGCGCCCGGCAAGCGGTCGTAGAAGCCGCGCGCCAGCGGGCAGGCGTCGCCGTTGCAGGCCTTGTCGGGATGTTCGCAGGCCTGCTTCTTGGCCACCATTTCCAGCACGCGCAACGCACGTCCGGCGGTGCCGCCCCGCAAATCGTCCAATGCCTCGAATGCGGCAAGCCGCCCCGTGCCCTTGCAGGTCAGGTAGGTGATCTTGTCGATGCCCTGGCCCGGCATCGCCCGCAACAGCGGGAACAGGGTGCCGACCGTCTTGCCGATCCCGGTTGGGGCCTGAGCCAGCAGGCAACGCCCATGGACCGCCGCCCGGTACACCGCTTCGGCCAGCTCACGCTGGCCGGTGCGAAACCCCGGTTGCGGAAAGGCCAGATCATTCAGCGCGGCATCACGAGCCCGGCGGTGAGTCGCTTCCTGCTGCGCCCAATCCTGAAAAAAGGCACAGCGGCGCTCGAAGGCCTGCTCGAGTTCGGCTGCGCCGAAGACCTGGCGCAGTTCGACCTCGGACTGACTGGCGACATCGAAGTAGACCAGCGCAAGCGACACTACGGCTAGCTGGCGTTCGCGGCAGAACAGCGCGCCGTAGGTCTCCAGCTGCGCCCAGTGCAACTGGCGCCGGTTTTCCGGAACGTCATCGGCCCGTCCACAGATCGTCTTGACTTCCTCCAGGCAAAGGCGTCGAGGGTCGTAGCCGTCGGCCCGGCCCCGCACACGCAGGGGGCCGCAAATTCCGGCCAGCGCGATCTCGCTCTCGTAGTCGGGACCGCGGCGCCGGGCGACGGTGTTCTGGCCCATGATCCCTTCGAGCGCCGTCGCCGACGGGGTGAAACGGCGGTCCAGATCACCTCGCTTGGCGCTGAACTCGCACAACTCGCGCACCGACACGGTGTAAGACCAGGTCGATGCACATTCGTCCCGCACGGCGACGCCGTCGCTGTCGATCGGGGCTGCCGCCGATGCCGAGTCGGCAATCTGGAGGCCTGGCCTGTGGTCCGACATGGTTTGCATTGTCGGTAGGTTCGCCAAAGTAGGCCCGAGGCGACGTGATGCCGCCCCCGTTCCAGGTGCCGCCAGCGCCTTGCCGTGACGGTCGGCCGCTACCTCGATCGGCTGATCCAGGAGAAAAAAGCCGCCGATCGGCAGAGGACGGCGAGTTTGGCTTGAGAAATTCCCTGTCTCGGAGCTGTCAACCAAGCCGTCGCGGCCCACGTTGAAGCGTCGCCTCCCAAACGGATGGGGCAAATTCAACCTACTAGAAAGACATACCGAAATGAACAAGATCCTGGCTGCCCTGATCACCACCGCCTTCGTTGCCTCGGCCGCCGTTGCTGCCGACGCCCCCAAGAAGGCCGAGAAGAAGGCCGAGAAGCCTGCTGCTGCTGCTTCGGCTGCTTCTGCCGCTCCTGCCGCTGCCAAGAAGAAGTAAATCGATTCGGTCTTGAACTGGGGGCACCGTCCCCAGGTTCGACCTTGAAGCGCCCGGCCATGCCGGGCGTTTGTCGTTACAGGCCGCAGTACGCGGCCACGCTGGACCACACCCCGCTTACCAGGGCCCAGCCTGACGCCGCGGCCAGCAACACCCCTGCCAGACGCACGCTTCCGGTTCCTGCCCAGCCCGCCCGGCCTGCCATGCGACCCTGGCGCAGACGGCGCCACAGCCAGGGCGCAGCCGTCAAGCCCGTTGCCGTGACGAGCGCAAAAACCAGCATGATGCCGGCGCCGCTCCAGGCGCTGTTGGCCAATGCGGCCACCAGCACTGCCGACTGCAACAGGCCGCAGGGCCAGGCCACCCACAGCGCGCCGGCCGCCGCTGCACGCCCCGGCCCGCGCATCGTCTGCCAGCCGTGGCGATCCGGCCCGGCAAGCGCCGCGCTGCGGCCGATGCGCTCCACCCATGCCGGCTGACGCCCTATCACCGCCAGCCACAGCCCAAGTGCCAGTGCCGCCGCATGCACCGCCGACCAAAGCGGTTTGAACATCGGGCTCAGGTTGCCCAGCGCACCCAGCGAATTGACACTGGCCGCCGCCAAGCCGCCGGCGGCCGCGTAGCCAGCCAGGCGTGCCAGGTGGAATCCCAGCTGACCGCCGGGGCCGGCCGCCCGTGTGCTGGCCGCGCAAGGCGCCGCGCACATCGCCACGCAATGCGGGATACCCGCCAGCCCGAGGGCCAGCGCGCTGGCGTAAAGGGCAGCGTCCATGCCCTCAGATGATGCGCGAAAAGCGCTCCCGCACCTTGTCGGCCTGTAGGTGCTTGTCGAACGCCATCGCCACGCCGCGCACGAAGAACCAGCCGGTGGCGGTGACCTGGATGGCGTCGTCGCTGATGTCGACCAGGCCGTTCTCGATCAACGGCTGCAGGCCGGCCAGCTCGGCAGCGAAGTAATCCTTGAAGCGGATCAGGTGCGCCAGCTCGATCGATTCAAACGACACCCTGCCCTGGCACATGATGGCCATGATCACGGCGCGCCGAACCACGTCGTCGCGTGTCAGCGCCAGGCCGCGCACCACCGGAAAGTCACCACGCTGCACGGCGTCGTAGTACTCGGGCAGCGTCTTGGCGTTTTGGCTGTATGTGGCCCCCATGCGCCCGATGGCGGAGACGCCAAGGGCGATCAGGTCACAGTCGGGCTGCGTGCTGTAGCCCTGGAAATTGCGATGCAGCCGCCCTTGCCGCTTTGCCGCAGCGAGCGCGTCGCCCGGCAGTGCAAAGTGGTCCATGCCGATGTAGGTGTAGCCATGGCCGATGAAGCCGGCGATGGCGCCACCCAGCATGCGCACGCGGTGCTCGGGCGGTGGCAGGTCGGCCGACGCAATGCGCCGCTGCGGCTTGAAGCGGTTGGGCAGGTGGGCGTAGGCGTACAGCGCGATGCGGTCGGGGCGCAGCTCGGTCACCTGCGCGATCGTGCGCGCGAAGGATTGCGGCGTCTGCTTCGGCAGGCCGTAGATCAGGTCGGCATTGATCGACTCATAGTTCAGTGCCCGTGCGGCCTGCACCAGATCCCGCACGCTCTCGAACGACTGCACCCGGTGCACGGCCACCTGCACATCGTGGTCGAAGTCCTGGATGCCGAAACTGATGCGGTTGAAACCCATCTCGGCCAGTCGTTTCAGCCGGTCGGGAGTGGCGGTGCGCGGGTCGACCTCGATCGAGATCTCGGCACCGGCCACCAGGTTGAAATCGCGCCGCAGGCGTTGCATCAGGCCGTCGAGTTCCTCGTCGGACAGAAAGGTCGGCGAACCACCGCCCAGATGCAGCTGGGACACCGCCTTCTGGCGGCCGATCAGGTTGACGTGCAGGTCGATCTCGAGCGCCAGCGCGTCCAGGTACTCGCGGCCACGCTCGTGGTGCTTGGTGATGACCTTGTTGCAAGCGCAGTAGTAGCACACCGATTCGCAGAACGGAATGTGCACATAGATCGACAAGGGCGGTGCACCGCCGACGACGGCACCCTCGGCACGCTGGCGCAAGGCCTGCGCATATTCGACGGGCCCGAAGGCCTCGACAAAACGGTCGGCGGTGGGGTACGAGGTGTAGCGCGGCCCCGGCACGTCAAGCCGGCGCAGCAGTGTCTCGGGGATGTCCATGTCGCGAGCGCAAGTGTAGGTAGGATGGTGCGATGGACTCTGCCAAACTCCGACCTGACCGACTTGATCTGTCTCAAGGCAAATGCAGGCCGCGGCTCGAACAATCGACTTGATCCAGATCCAGACTGACAGGCCTTGTCGGTGCTTGGACACACGAACCTCCGGGCCGCCCTGCGGTCGATTTCACCTTCCAAGACATGACCAATCCAGCGCCCGGCATCCGCCCAGACCTTCTCAAGGTGGCCTGCGCCAGCTGCAATCTGCGTGAGCTGTGCCTGCCCGTGGGCATGTCCAGCGACCAGCTCGAGCAGCTGGACAGCCTGGTGGCCACACGCCGGGCGGTACCGCGCGGCGAAACCCTGTTCCGCGCCGGTGACGGTTTTCTGTCGCTGTACGCGGTACGAACGGGTTTCTTCAAGACCTGCATCTCGTCGGAAGACGGCCGTGACCAGGTGACCGGCTTCCAGATGGCCGGCGAGTTGCTGGGCCTGGACGGCATCGGCACCGACAAGCACACCTGCGATGCGGTGGCGCTCGAGGACTCGCACGTCTGCGTCATCCCCTACCAGCAGCTCGAAGAACTGAGCCGAGAGGTGTCCGACCTGCAGCGCCAGTTCCACAAGATCATGAGCCGGGAGATCGTTCGCGACCACGGCGTGATGCTGCTGCTGGGCAGCATGCGGGCCGAAGAACGGCTGGCGGCCTTCTTGCTCAACCTGACACAGCGCCTGCAGACGCGCGGCTTCTCGGCCAGCTCGCTGGTGCTTCGCATGACGCGCGAAGAGATCGGCAGTTACCTGGGTCTGAAACTGGAGACGGTCAGCCGCACGTTCTCGAAATTCCAGGAAGAGGGCCTCCTCGAGGTCAAGCAGCGCCACATCCGGGTGCTCGACGCACAAGCCCTGCAGGCCCTGATCAACGGCACCGCCTGCTGATCGCCATTGCCCCTCGCCCCGGCTTCAGGGCTGCCGCGGCGTCACCACGTGATTGCGCGCCTTGAGCGCCGGTACGTCGGCGTCGTGCGGGCTACCACTGGCGGCCGCCGAGGTATCGACCAACACGTCGGCACCCCGTACCGCAATCACGGCCGTCACCAGCGCTGCCACCACCACCAGCAGCGGCCCGCCGACCACCAGCCACATGAAACCGTGGCGCCACCACGGGCCGGAGTCCTGCGGCGGCTCGATGTTGCGCTGACGCTTCATGGCGTCACTTGCCCGCCACGAACGACGACTGCGACAGGCTCCAGACATAGGCCGCCAGCACGTGGATCTGGTCGGCCGAAAGCCGCTGCGCCTGGGCTGGCATCTGGTTGCTCTTGCCATTGACGATCATCGACACCACGGCGTCCTCACCCCAGCCGTGCAGCCAGACCTTGTCGGTCAGGTTGGGCGCGCCAAGGGCCTGATTGCCCTTGCCGTCGGGCCCGTGGCAGGCGGCACAGGCGACGAACTTGGCCTTGCCAAGCTGGGCGGCGACCCCGTTGTGCGGGCTGTCCGACAGACTGAGCACATAGTTGGCCACGTTGCGAACGTCGTCGGCGCTGCCCACTGCCGCGGCCATCGGCGGCATCACGCCGTGACGTCCGTTGGTAATGGTTTCCTTGATCTGGTCGAGGGTGCCGCCGTAGAGCCAGTCGCTGTCGGTCAGATTGGGAAAACCCTTGCTGCCGCGCGCGTCCGAACCATGGCAGCCGGCGCAATTGTTGGCGAACAAGCGTTCACCGATGGCCATGGCCTGCGTGTCCTTGGCCAGCGCTTGGGCCGGCTGCGACACGAACTTGGCGTACAGCGGCGCCATGGCGACGCGGGCCTTTTCGACCTCGGCCTGGTGCTGGCCGATGCTGGTCCACTTCAGCCCGCCGGCAAAGGTGCCCAGGCCCGGGTACAGCGCCAGATAGACGCCGGCAAAGACCACCGTGATGACAAACAGCCACACCCACCAGCGCGGCAGCGGATTGTTCATCTCGCGCAGGTCCTCGTCCCAGACATGGCCGGTGGTGTTGTCGCCCGCCATCACCTTGCGCTTGCTGGCGATGATCAGCAGCGCCAGGCACAGCGCCAGGCCAAGGATGGTGGCGGCGGTCACGAACAGCGACCAGCCGCTGCTGGTGAAATCGCTCATTTTTTTTCTCCTGCGGATTGTGCGGGCTCGGCGGCAGCAGCGCTGTCGCTGAAGGGCAGCATCGCCGCCTCATCGAAGCCGCGCCGATTGCGCTTGGACCAGGTCCGGACGATGACCCCGATGAACAGGACCAGGCCCAGCACGGTGGTGGCCACACGGGCGTCATTGATGTCCATGGTTGCCTCGCTGACTCACTTCACCGAGGTGCCCAGCACCTGCAGATAGGCCACCAGGGCGTCGAGCTCGGTCTTGCCATTCACGGCCTCGCCGCTCTTGGCAATCTCTTCGTCGCTGTAGGGCGCACCCAGCGTGCGCAGCACCTTGAGCTTGGGCGCCATATCGCCCGGGTCGACCTTGGATTTTTCCAGCCACGGATAGGCCGGCATGTTCGACTCGGGCACCAGGTCGCGCGGGTTGGTCATGTGGATGCGGTGCCACTCGTCGCTGTACTTGCCGCCGACACGTTGCAGGTCAGGGCCGGTGCGCTTGCTGCCCCACTGAAAGGGACGGTCGTAGACGAATTCGCCCGCCCGGCTGTACGGGCCGTAGCGCAAGGTCTCGGCGCGAAACGGGCGGATCATTTGCGAGTGGCAGTTGTAGCAACCCTCGCGGATGTAGATGTCGCGGCCGGCCAGCTGCAGGGCGGTGTAGGGCTTGAGGCCCTCGACCGGCTGTGTGGTCGAGCGCTGGAAGAACAGCGGAACGATCTCGACGATGCCGCCGACGGCAACCGTCAGCAGCACCAGCACGATCATCAGGAAATTGCTGGTCTCGATCTTCTCGTGACCGGCAGGGGCATGGTTCTGTGCCATGAGGCGGGTTCTCCGTAGGTGGCGGTCAGGCGTGGGCCGCAACGAGCGGGATCGGTGCCGACACGACCTTGCCACTGCGAATGGTCATCAGCACGTTCCAGGCCATGATCAACATGCCCGACAGGTACAGCAGGCCACCGCCCAGGCGGATGGCGTAGAAGGGGTAGGTCGCCTTCACGCTCTCGACGAAGCTGTAGACCAGGGTGCCGTCGGCGTTGACCGCGCGCCACATCAGGCCCTGCATCACGCCGGCGATCCACATCGCGGCGATGTACAGCACGATGCCGATGGTGGCGATCCAGAAGTGCAGCTCAATCGCCCGCATGCTGTACATCTGCGTGCGGCCGTACATGCGCGGGATGAGGTAGTAGAGCGAGCCCATCGTGATCAACCCGACCCAGCCCAGGGCGCCGCTGTGCACGTGACCGATCGTCCAGTCGGTGTAGTGCGACAGCGCATTGACCGTCTTGATCGACATCATCGGGCCCTCGAAGGTCGACATGCCGTAGAAGGACAGCGAGACGATCAGGAACTTCAGGATCGGATCGTCACGCAATTTGTGCCAGGCGCCCGACAGCGTCATGATGCCGTTGATCATGCCGCCCCAGCTCGGCGCCAGCAGCACCAGCGAGAAGACCATACCCACCGACTGCGCCCAGTCGGGCAGCGCGGTGTAGTGCAGGTGGTGCGGGCCGGCCCACATGTAGGTGAAGATCAGGGCCCAGAAGTGCACGATTGACAGCCGGTAGCTGTACACCGGCCGGCCAGCCTGCTTGGGGATGTAGTAGTACATCATCCCCAGGAAGCCGGCGGTCAGGAAGAAGCCCACGGCATTGTGGCCGTACCACCATTGCACCATCGCGTCCTGCACGCCTGCGTAGGCCGAATAGCTCTTGGTCAGGCTGACGGGAATGGCCGCGCTGTTGACGATGTGCAGCAGTGCGATCGTGATGATGTAGGCACCGAAGAACCAGTTGGCCACATAGATGTGGCTCACCTTGCGCTTGCCGATGGTGCCGAAGAACACCACCGCGTAGGCCACCCAGACCACCGCGATCAGAAGGTCGATCGGCCACTCGAGCTCGGCGTATTCCTTGGCCTGCGTCATGCCCAGCGGCAAGCTGATCGCCGCCGCGACGATGACCAGCTGCCAGCCCCAGAAAGTGAACATCGCCAGCCGCGGCATGAACAATCGCGTCTGGCAGGTGCGCTGCACCACGTGGTAGCTGGTTGCGAACAGTGCACTGCCGCCGAACGCGAAGATCACTGCGTTGGTGTGCAGCGGCCGCAGGCGACCATAGCTCAACCAGGGGATGCCGAAATTCAGCTCAGGCCAGGTCAGCTGCGCGGCAATGATCACGCCCACCAGCATGCCGACGATGCCCCACAGCACGGCCACGAGCGCAAACATGCGCACCGGCGCGTCGCAGTACTCCGGCACGGCCGGAGAGGGGTTGCTCACCATTGGACTTCTCCTCACTTTTGAGAAACGATCGGACGCGATTCTTCGGGTTGACCTACAAGCGGCCCTTGATCACCATCAACGGTAACCCTTTCAAGATCCAGGATTCGTTCGCCCTCGCGATCGAGGTCCTCGAACTGGCCACGAAACACGGCCCAGCCGAACACACCCAGGATCAACAGCACCAGCACGGCCGACAGCGGGATCAGCAGGTACAGGATGTCCATGCCAGTAGCCCTAACGTGCCGCCCGCAAGGCGTTGGCAATCACCAGCAGCGAACTGCAAGCCATGCCAAGTCCGGCTGCCCAGGGCGGCAACCAGCCAACCAGCGCCAGCGGAATGCAGGCCGCGTTATACAGCGCTGCCCATACCAGGTTCTGACGCACGATGCGCATCGTGCGCGTCGACACGCGACGCGCCAGCACCAGATCGGTGGGCCGGTTCGAAACGATCACCGCGTCGGCCTGGCTGCGTGCCACCAAGGCGCCCTGCCCCATGGCCAGCGAGACGTCCGATCGCGCGAGCACCGGCGCATCGTTGATGCCGTCGCCCACCATCGCCACCGCCGCCCCCCGGGCCTGTGCAGCGGCCACCCGGGCCAGCTTGTCCTCGGGTGTGGCCGCGGCCAGAACGTCGTCGATGCCCAGGCGTTGCGCCACGGCGGCCGCGCGATCTGCGTCGTCACCGGTCAGCAGCGTGATCGACAGCCCCAGCGATCGCAGATCGGCCACAGCCTGCTCGGCACCATCGCGCAGCACCTCGTCGAACCTGAAACCCGCTTCGACGCGGCCGTCGCACGACAGCCACACGCGAGCCTCGAACGGCGGCGGCAGGGCCGCCGCAGGCTCGCTCGCCCAGGCCCACGAGCCCAGTCGCCAGCACCGGCCGTGGGCGTCCCGGGCCTGCAGACCTTGTCCGGGCAGCTCCTGCAGGTCCGTCCAGTGATCGTCAGCCATGGACCCGGCGCCAGCGGCGGTCAGGGCACGCGACAGCGGATGCTGCGACCATGCCGCCAGCGACGCCGCACGCGCCTGGCAGTCGGCCGCTGCTCGCGCCAGCCCCGGCATGACCCGCACATCGCGCAGGCCGAGTCGGTCTTCGGTCAGCGTGCCCGTCTTGTCGATGAACACGTGGCTGACACCGGCCAGGGCCTCGATGGCTTCGAGCCGCTTGACCACCACACCACGGCGCGCAAGTCCGCCGGCGGCCGCCACCAGCGCCGCCGGGGCAGCCAGCGAGAAGGCACAGGGACAGGTCACGATCAGCACCGACACCGCGACCCACAGTGCACGCGAGGGATCAATCACGCTCCACGCCGCAGCCGCCAAAACCGCCAGCCCCAGCACCGCCCACAGGAAAGGCCCAGCCCAACGATCGGCCAGACGGGCGCCGGCCGGACGCTGGCTCATCGCGGACCGCATCATCGCCACGATGGCCTCGAAGCGCGTGTCGGCGCCAACCCGGTCTACACGCAGCAGAACCGGCGAGCCGACGTTGATGCTGGCGGCCACCACCTCGCCGCCGGGACCGCGCGGCAAGGGCTCGGACTCACCGGTCAGCAGGGCCTCGTTGACGTGGGTGTGGCCTTGCAGCAAGGGGCCGTCGGCTGGAAAGGCCTGGCCCACGGCAACGCGAACGACATCGCCGGGTCGCAGCCGGCGCACGCTGACCTGCTCCCAGTCGCCGGCCGCCGTACGCCGCTGCGCGGTGTCGGGCAACTTCGCCAGTGCGCGTTCAAGGTCCTCGGCGGCGTGATGACGCGCCAGCAGTTCCAGCCAGCGACCGGCGAGCAGAAAGCTGAGGAACATCGTCAGCGAGTCGAAATACACCTCGTGGCCGAACACGCCGCCGGGCTCGAAAGTCGCCCCCATGCTGGCCACGAAGGTCACGCCCAGGGCCAGCGCCACCGGAACATCCATGCCGATGCGCCGCCGCCTCAGCTGTTGCCAGGCGCCTCGGAAGAAGGGGCCGGCAGCAAACCAGATCACCGGCAAGGTGACCACCCAGGCCCCCCAGTTGAGCAGCTGCCGCATGTCGGGCGCCAGTTCACCGGGCGCTGCCAGGTAGCTGGGTGTGGCGAACATCATCACCTGCATGGCGCAGAAACTGGCCACGAACAAGCGCCACAAGGCCGCACGGTACTCGCGCCGGCGCAACTCACGGGCGGGCGCAGCAAGGTCGGGCACACCGTCGTAGCCGGCGGCCTGCACGGCGCGGATAAGGGTCGAAAGGCGTGTTCGCGACGGGTCCCAGCGCACCGTGGCGCGCTGCGTGGCGGCCACGACGCTGACCGCCTGCACGCCGACCACGGCCTGCAGGGCCTGCTCGATGGTGTCGGCACAGGCCGCGCAGTACAGGCCCGACAGCTGCAGGCGCGACTCGGCAAGCTGCCGGCCATCGGCAGCGGTTTCCCAGCGTGTGCAGGCGTCGAATTCGAGCGGATCGTCCAGCACCTCCAGCGGTGCACCAGGGCCTGTCGGCAAGGCGCGCGGCGGAACGACTTCGGTGATGGCGATGGCGGCTGTCATGGCAGATGGGCAGGGCCGCGACCGGCGCCCGCGATAATGTAGGCAGACGCTTACCGCATCCACATGATTTACATCAAGTCAAGAATCCACCCTCGGTTTGCCGCCTGGCTGGTGGCCGTGCTGGCGCTGGGTGCGGCAGCCCAGCCGGCGCCTCAGCCCAAACTGCCCACCGTGGGCATCACGGCGGGCATGCACGTCATCCAGGCCGAACTGGCACAGACCGGCGAGCAGCAAATGGTGGGCATGATGTTGCGCCGCGAGATGGGCGCCAACGAAGGCATGCTGTTCGTCAATGACGATGCCAGCGTGCGCTGCTTCTGGATGCGCAACACGCTGCTCCCGCTGAGCATCGCCTTCATCGCCGATGACGGCAGCATCGTCAACATCGCCGACATGCAACCCCAGAGCGACGCCTCGCATTGCTCCGCCAAGGCGGTGCGCTATGCGCTCGAGATGCGCCAGGGCTGGTTTGCCAAGCGCGGCATCAAGGCCGGCTCCAAGCTGCGCGGCCCCCCCTTCGGCAACTGAGTCTGCGCGCAAGACAGCACCTGCGTGCTGTCTTGCGGCTGAGCCGCGCGGCCGGCGGCGCGGATCGCGATCAGGCGAAATTGGCGGCCGCGAAGTCCCAGTTCACCAGCTTGTCGAGAAACGCCTCGACGAACTTGGGGCGCAGGTTGCGGTAGTCGATGTAGTAGGCGTGCTCCCACACGTCGACCGTCAACAGCGCCTTGTCGGCCGTGGTCAGCGGGGTGCCTGCGGCGCCGGTATTGACGATGTCGACACTGCCGTCAGGCTTCTTCACCAGCCAGGTCCAGCCGGAGCCGAAGTTGCCCACCGCCGATTTGACGAAGGCTTCGCGGAACGCAGCGTAAGAACCCCACTTGGCCGTGATCGCCGCTGCCAGCGCGCCGCTGGGTTCGCCGCCCCCGCTGGGCTTCATGCAGCTCCAGAAGAAGGTGTGATTCCAGATCTGCGCGGCGTTGTTGTAGATGCCGCCGGAGGCCTTGCGTACGATGTCCTCGAGCGCCATCGATTCGAACTCGGTGCCCTTTTGCAGGTTGTTCAGGTTCACGACATAGGCGTTGTGGTGCTTACCGTGGTGGAACTCGAGCGTTTCGCGGCTGTAATGCGGCGCCAGGGCGTCGATCGCGTAAGGCAGGGGGGGCAGCGTGTGTTCCATGACGGTTCCTCGGTCGGGGTTGGGCGGGTGGCCGTTCGATGCGGCCACAACGGCCCGAGATTCTAGGACGCGACCTGGAGGCCACGGCCACGCAGGGTCACTCAGGTCGGCCCGGCCTCTCGGTTGGCCAGCTCGATGTGCTCAATCCGCACTTGCGCTGCACCGTCGGCCCAGACAGCACGCACCTGGTCCTGAGGCTGCAACGCCGTCACCGACACCACCGGCCGCGCGCGCTGGTCCTCGACCCAGACGAAACCGCGCCTGAGCACGGCATGCGGGTCCAGCGACTGCAGCCGGTCGGCCTGCGCCAGCAGCCGCGCACGCGCCATGTCCAGCGGTGCGCGCACGCTGCGATGCAGCCGCTGTGCGCGCTGCTGAAGTTCATCGTGCCGACGCGGAACCTGGGCCCGCAGCGCCGTGGCGAGCCGGGTGGCCAGGCCTTGCAGTCGTTCCTGCTGCGTCGACACGGCGGCCAGGGCCGGGCCCATGCGCAGTGCGGCGGTGTCCAGGCGCTGCGCCTGGCGTTCGAGCTGCCGCTGCACCGCCCGCCGCAGGCCCAACGCACGCTGCGACAGGTCGCGCTGCAGCGCCTCACGCTCAGGGGCGGCCAGTTCAGCGGCCGCCGTGGGCGTGGGCGCGCGCAGGTCGGCGGCCAGATCGGCCAGCGTGACGTCGGATTCATGTCCGACGCCGCAGATCAGTGGCAGGCGGCAGGCGGCCACGGCGCGCACCACACGTTCGTCATTGAAGGCCCACAGATCCTCCAACGAGCCGCCGCCGCGCACCAGCAGCACGGTGTCGACCGCCGCCAGCTGTTCGGCACGTTGCAGGGCGGCCACCAGCGCCAGGGGCGCGTCCTGCCCCTGCACCAGGCTCGGCACCAGCACCAGCTCGACCTGAGGCGCACGCCGTTGGAAGGCCGACATCACGTCGTGCCAGGCTGCAGCTGTCGGCGACGTGACCACCGCGACCCGGCGCGGCATCGGTGGCACCGGCCGCTTGCGCGCCGCGTCGAACAGGCCCTGCTGCTCGAGCCGGGCACGCAGACGCAAGAATTCTTCGTAGAGACTGCCGGCGCCCAGCGGTCGCATTGCCTCGACCACCAGTTGCAGTTCACCGCGGGGTTCGTACAGGCCGAGGCGCCCGCGCAGCTCGACCTGTTGCCCGTCGCGCGGACTGAATTCGAGCAGCGCCGCGGCGCGCCTGAACATGGCGCAGCGCAGCAAAGCGGCGGCACCGTCGGCATCCTTCAGCGCGAAGTAACAATGCCCGCTGCCGGGGCGGCTGAAGCCCGAGATCTCGCCCCGCACAGCCACCGCACCCAGGCGTGCGGCCAGCGCATCGCCTGCAGCCAGCAGCAGCGCTGCCACGCTCCAGGTGGGCCGTTGTGCGGCTGCCGTCGGAAGCTCAAACAAGGCCATGGGCCAAGCACGGACGGCGCGGGTACTCCACAGACCGCGTGGATGTGGGCTCTGCACCGGGTTTTGCTGTCATGAACCCACCATACCTTCACAAGCTATTGATTTCATTCATGAACTTGGCGCCTCATTTTGTGGCAAGCGGTGCCGACCGAGCTTTGGCATGGCGGCCGGGCCGCTGTCATGCCATTTACCCACAAAGTTGTCCACAGATCCGGTCAACATCGCAGCAGACGCCGTGACCACTCGCAACAAGCCGCGGGTCGGCCCGGTTCGATCGGCCATAATGCGCGCCAGTCACAACGCCGAAACTGGCGATGTGTCATCGCCGGCCGCGTGCCGCAGACCACCGACAACTCGACCAAGACCTTGTTTTCCATCATACAAGCGGCCGGCTGGCCGATTTGGCCGCTGATCCTGTGTTCCGTGGTTGCACTGGCCCTGATCATCGAGCGTCTGTTCCACTTGCGCGAAAACCTGGTGGCACCGCCACGATTGCTTGACGAAGTGGTCGGTGTGATGCGCCAGCACTTGCCGTCGGCCGACGTGGTCAGCAAGCTGGAAAGCAACTCGGTGCTGGGCTCGGTGCTGGCCGAGGGCATCCGCGCCGTCGCGCAGGACCCGCGCCTGGCCGAAGATGCATTGCGTCAGGTGTTCGAGAATGCCGGCCGCCGTGCCGTGCACACGCTCGAGCGCTATCTCAGCACCCTGGGCACGATCGCATCGGCTGCGCCTTTGCTGGGCTTGCTGGGCACGGTGATCGGCATGATCGAGATTTTTGGCTCGCAGGCGCCCGGCAGCGGCGCCAGCAACCCGCAACTGCTGGCGCATGGCATCTCGATGGCGCTGTACAACACCGCCTTCGGGCTGATGATCGCGATCCCGGCGCTGATGTGCTACCGCTACTTTCGCGCCCGCGTCGACGCCTTTCAGCTGACCATGGAACTGGCGTCCGCGCAACTGGTGCCGCAACTCATGCGCTTTGCCGTCCGCAGCAGCACCGCCACATCGGCATGAGATTCAGCCGGCGCATGCCCGAAGAACCGGAGATCAACCTGATCCCGTTCATCGACGTGCTGCTGGTGGTGCTCATCTTCCTGATGCTGTCGACCACCTTTTCGCGCTTCACCGAACTGCAAATCAACCTGCCGGCAGCCAACAGCGACCGGCTGCGGGAAAGGCCCGGCGAAATCATCGTCTCGGTGTCGGCCGACGGCCGCTACGCGGTCAACCGCCGCATGGTGGAAGGGCGCAGTGTCGATCTGCTGGCCAGCGAGCTTCGCAACGCGGCTGCCGGGCGCGAGGACACGGTGATCATCATCTCGGCCGACGCCACGGCAGCGCACCAGTCGGTGGTCAACGTGCTGGACGCGGCGCGCCGCGCCGGCCTGCAGCGCCTGACATTCGCCACCCAGTCCAGCGGCAACGCCGCCCGCTGACCGCACCGTGACCGCCGCTGCCGACCCGTTGGGCCCAGGGCGGCACGACTGGCGGGCCTGGCTTCTGGCGCAATGGTTTCGGCCCAGCATCAGCCTTCCTGCGACCCTGCTGCGGCCGCTGGCGTTGCTGTATCGCGGCGTGCTGAGCGTGTCCCGGTACCGGCAACGACGGGCATCGTTACGGCGCTTGCAGCCGCACTGCCCGGTCCTGGTGGTCGGCAACCTGGTGGTCGGGGGTGCGGGCAAGACGCCGACCACAATCGCGGTCGTGCAGGCCTTGCGCGCGGCCGGTCGCCGACCCGGCGTGGTGTCGCGCGGCTACGGACGCGTGGGCGACGGCATCAGCGAGATCACCGCAACCAGCGACGTGGCCCAGGTGGGCGACGAACCGCTTCTGATTCATCGCCGTACCGGCGTGCCGGTGGTGGTGGGCCGCGATCGTGTGGCGGCAGCACGCCGGCTGTTGGCGCAGCATCCCGAGGTCGACCTGATCGTCGCCGACGACGGCCTGCAACACCGGCAGTTGCGTCGCGACCTGGAACTGGTGGTGTTCGACGAGCGCGGGGTGGGTAACGGTCTGCTGCTGCCCGCGGGCCCGCTGCGTGAACCGCTGGCGCCGGCACCCGACACGCGCACCCTGGTGGTCTACAACCATGACCATGCCACCACGCCCTGGCCTGGCGACTGCATGCAGCGCCGACTGAGCGGCGCCTGGCCGTTGGCCATTTGGCTGGCCGATGCCCGTACCGAACCGACTCCGCTGCAGGCCTTGCAGGGCCGCCCCTTGCTCGCGATGGCCGGAGTTGCCGTGCCTGAACGCTTTTTTGCCGCGCTGCAGGCAGCCGGCCTGCAGATCGAGCGTCTGCCCTTGCCGGACCACCACGCGTATGACTCGGCGCCGTGGCCGCCAGGCACGCGCGAGGTCGTGACAACCGAAAAGGACGCCGTCAAACTGGCCCGCTGGTCGGCCGGCGCGGATGCAGCGCCTCGAATCTGGGTCGTCGGGCTAGACTTGGTGCTGCCGGCCCGCTTCGTGGACCATTTGTTATCGCGCCTGCCGGGCGCCGCAGTCCCATGAGCATCGATCATCGCCTTGTCACCTTGCTCGTTTGCCCGCTGTGCAAGGGGCCGCTTGAGTTGCTGCGCGACGCCGAGCAGCATCCGCTGGAGTTGTTCTGCCATGCCGATCGGCTGGCGTTCCCGATCCGCGATGGCATGCCTGTGATGCTGGTGTCCGAGGCACGCACGCTCAGCGGGCCCGACGGCGACACCACGACGACGACCAAGCCGATCACGTCGTGAGCTTCACGGCCCTGATTCCGGCGCGGCTGGCGTCGACCCGGTTGCCACGCAAGCCGCTGGCCGACATTGCCGGTGTGCCGATGGTCGTGCGCGTGGCGCGGCAGGCGCACCGTTCGGGCGCCAAGCAGGTGGTGGTCGCTGCCGATGACGAGGCCATTGTCGATGCCTGCCGCCAACATGGCGTGCAGGCGTTGCTGACGCGCGCCGACCATGCCAGCGGCAGCGACCGTCTGGCCGAGGCTTGCGTGCTGCTGGGGCTGGATGGTGACGACCTCGTCGTCAACGTGCAAGGTGACGAGCCCTTGATCGAACCGGCCCTGATTGCGCGCACGGCAGCCAAGCTGAACGAGCACGAAGACTGCGTGATGAGCACGGCTGCCCATGCAATCGATAACGAAGCCGACTTTCACAACCCGAACATCGTCAAGGTGGTGCTCGACGCGGCCGGGCGCGCCCTGTACTTCAGCCGCGCGGCGATCCCCTGCTGGCGCGACGCGCCGGTGGCGGGGCAGGCGCCGAACCGCCCCACGGCCTTGCGCCACATCGGTCTGTACGCTTACCGCGCCGCGTTTTTGCGGCGCTTTCCCAGCTTGACACCGACCGCGCTGGAAGGCTGCGAAGCGCTCGAGCAGTTGCGCGTGCTGTGGCATGGCGAGCGCATCGCCGTGCATGTCAGCGCCGATGCACCGGGCATCGGCGTCGACACCGCCAGCGACCTGGAACGCGTGCGCCGACTGTTCGTCTGACGGCGAATCAAGGGCCCTGCCGCGTCAGGCTGACGCAGGGATGCCCATGCTATTCTCGATCGCAATCATGCCGGCTCGGTCCCCGCGGGGTTTCCAAGGGCATCGCACGCACCCGATTTCCGACTCCCCTCCGAGAACCTCATGAGACTGATCCTGTTGGGCCCGCCCGGCGCCGGCAAAGGCACGCAGGCGACGCAAATCTGCCGCAAGTACAGCATCCCGCAGATCTCAACCGGCGACATGCTGCGCACCGCCGTGAAAGCCGGCACCGCGCTGGGGCTGGCCGCCAAGAAGGTGATGGACACGGGCAGCCTGGTCAGCGACGAGATCATCATCGGCCTGGTCAAGGCTCGCATCACCCAGCCCGACTGCGCCAACGGTTTTCTGTTCGACGGCTTCCCGCGCACCATCCCTCAGGCCGAAGCGATGAAAGCGGCAGGCGTCAAGCTCGACGTGGTGCTCGAGATCGACGTGCCCGATGAAGCCATCATCGAACGCATGAGCGGGCGCCGCGCCCACATGGCCAGCGGCCGAACCTATCACGTGCATTTCAACCCGCCCAAGGTCGAAGGCAAGGACGACGTGACCGGCGAGCCTTTGATCCAGCGCGACGACGACAAGGAAGAAACGGTACGCAAGCGGCTCGAGATCTACCATCGACAGACGCGTCCGCTGATTGACTATTACTCGAACTGGGCCGCTCGCGACGCAGCCACCGCACCCCGCTACACCCGCATCAGCGGCACCGGGACGGTCGAAGAGATCACCGAGCGCGCGTTCGCGGCCTTGGCCTGACGCGTACACCGCCTGATCAAAACGAAACGGAGAAGCTTTTCATGGACATTTCGGGCAAGGTCTTCATCGTCACAGGCGGCGCTTCGGGCCTAGGCGAAGGCACGGCGCGCATGCTCGCCGGCAACGGCGGCACGGTCGTGATCGCCGACCTACAGGTCGAGCGCGGCCAGGCCATCGCCCAGGAACTGGGCGGCGTTTTCGTCAAGTGCGACGTCAGCCAGGAAACCGACGGCCAGGCCGTGGTCGCAGCGGCCACCACGGCCGGCAAGCTGATGGGGCTGGTCAACTGTGCCGGCATCGCACCGGCCGTCAAGACGGTGGGCAAGGACGGCGCACACCCACTGGCCGTCTACACCAAGACCATCATGGTCAACCTGGTGGGCAGCTTCAACATGATCCGCCTGGCGGCCGAGGCCATGTGCAAGAACGCGCCAGAGACCACCGGTGAGCGCGGCGTGCTGATCAGCACTGCCAGCGTGGCCGCCTATGACGGCCAGATCGGCCAGGCCGCCTACTCGGCGTCCAAGGGCGGCATCGTCGGCATGACCTTGCCGATCGCACGCGACCTGGCGCGCAACGGCATCCGCAATATGACCATTGCGCCGGGCATCTTCGGCACGCCCATGCTGTTCGGCATGCCCCAGGAAGTACAGGATGCGCTGGCGGCCAACGTGCCCTTTCCCAGCCGACTTGGCACACCCGCCGATTACGCCAAACTGGTGCACCAGATCATCACCAACGACATGCTCAATGGCGAGGTGATCCGGCTGGACGGGGCGATCCGGCTGGCGCCGAAGTAGACGACAGGTCGCGCAGACAAAGGAAAAGGGGCCGGATTTCTCCGGCCCCTTCTGCTTGGACTTTCAGCCCGTGCCGACACCCGCGGGCGTCGGCACTTCTGGCGTCGCGATCAGAAGTTGTAGGAAGCGCGCACGTAGTACTTGCGGCCCATCACGTCAGAATAGCGCGGGTCGTAGTTCGCCTGGAACACTTCCTGCTGGTTCGAGTATGGCGGCTCACGATCGGACAGGTTGTTGACGCCCAGGGTCAGGCTGAGACCCTTGTAGCCAGACCAGCGCACGAACGCGTCAGCCGTGGCATAGGCATTGACACGCGGGTTGTCCGTGGGGTCCTGGTCGATGTAGCCGCTCTTGTAGTGGCCGACCGCACCCACCGTCCAGTCGCCCATCGACCAGGTCGCCGTGGCCGCATGCTGCCAACGGAAGACCGGGCCCACACCCACATAGACACCGACGTTCTGATTGAACGGGCCACCAATGAAGTCCTGGTACTCGTACTTCGTGACGTAGGTGCTGTTCAGGCTCACATTCAACCGGCCCATGGCGCCCATCGATTGGCGGAATCTCACGCTAAGGTCGATGCCGTTGGTGTTGGTCTTGCCCAGGTTCTGCTGACGCAGGTCCAGGTAACCGCAACTCGCTCCGGGGCAATCGAAACTGCTGATCGAGTAGTCACCATTGGCATTGCGGTGCGTGTAGGCGCCGAAGGTCTGCTCGTCATCCAGCACCGTGGTCTCCGACAGCGCACCGATCGTGTCCTTCAGCTTGATCCACCAGAAATCGACGCCAACCGCCAGGCTGTCGGTGGGTTCGAACACGAAACCCAGGGTGAAGTTCTTCGACTTCTCAGGCTGCAGGTCCGTGTTGCCGCCCGTCAGGCGCTGGATCTGGATGTCGCAATAGATCGAAGGCGCCTTGCCCGGCAGCGGCACACCACCAGGGCAGTTCACCGGGTCATCGATGGTGCCGGTGTTGGTGTACGACGGGGTCGCGTTCAATTCGTACAACGAGGGCGCACGGAAGCCCGTCGAGTAGCTCGAACGGATCAGCATGCTCTTCACGGGCTGGTAGCGCAGCGTGACCTTCGGGTTGGTCGTGTTGCCGAAGTCGCTGTACTTGTCGTAGCGCACGGCCGCAGTCAGGTCCAGCGTCTTGGTAATCGGCAAACTGAACTCGGTATACAACGCCGAGACGTTGCGCGTGCCTTTGGAGACCGCCGTCGGATCAACACCGGTGCTCGCCACCAGGAGCTCCGCCACCGGCGGGTTGGACGCCGAGAGGAAGTCTTCCTTGCGGAACTCGGCACCAACCGCCACCGCTGCTTTGCGACCACTGCCGAACCAGTCACCCAGTTCGCGGCTGGCGCGTCCATCCGCCGTGGTCACCTTGCCGCGGTGGTTCTGCAGGTTGCCGCTGAGCAGCGCGTCAGCAATGAAGGCATCGCCGGCGGCGTTCTGGTCGCCGAACGGGTTGATGATCCCGTTGAGCACGCCCGTGGTGATCTTGTTGCCGTCGCTGTAGCCGGTGACGTTCTCGGCGATCTTGTTCTCGTTGTAGCTGATGCCGGCCTGGTAGTCCCAGCCACCAAGCACGCCTTCCATCTGGGCCAGCAGCCGTTGTTGCTTGTTGTCACTGATGTTGGTGCGCGAACCACCCGCCAACGCGCGCCAGCGGACATTGAGGAAGCCCGGCTGCAATTCGACACCCGGTCGCGGGTTCATGTTGGCCCGGGTGAAGGTTGGGCTGATCGGGATGTTCGGCGTCGTGATCGAACTGCCGGCATTGCCCGGATAGAACGGGTTGGCCGAACCGTCCGGCCGCGTGGGATTCATGAACAACCCTGCATACGGCACCGGCGCGATGCGTGTGGTGGACTCGTTCTGGGTGCGGAACCACTCAAGCGACAGGCTGTGGTCGTTGGCCACCAGTACGGTGCCGCGCAGCATCGCCGAGGTCCGTTTGGACTTGGTCGTGTAGTCGACGAAGCGCGCCGTCGCGATGATGCACGAGGTGCCATCGCCCGGGGCCACCAGGAAACTGGGATCCGTGCAACCGGGCGCAGAAGGGTTGCCGACGGCGCCGCCTTGAAAATAGTTGGCCGGGTAAGGCGTACCCGACAGGCCGCCAGGGAAGCGGTTGTTGATTTCGCGTTGCTCGCCGCCGATGGGGTCTTGCTTGTTCAGGTCGATGAAGCCAAAGACGTTGAAGCGATCCTTGCTCAGGTCACCGAATCCGAAGCCCACGTTTGCCTGGGCGCTCTCGCCACCCGACTGCGCCGGAATATCCGCACCGAGGGTGATCGCGCCACCGCGGAAGTCCTTACGGGTGATGAAGTTGATCACGCCGCCGATGGCATCCGTGCCGTACAGTGACGATGCACCGTCACGCAGCACTTCGACGCGCTCGATGGCCGCGAACGGAATCATGTTCAAGTCAGGCGCTGAACCGTCAATCGCGTTGTTGGCGATCCGGCGACCGTTCAACAGCACCAGCGTCTTGCTGTTGCCGATACCGCGCAAATCGGCAAACGCCGCGCCACCCGTCCCGGCGCCCACCTGCTGGCTCGAACCGGTCTGGATCTGCACCGCGCTCAGGCTGCTCATGATCTGCTCGACGGTGGTGATGCCTTGCGCCCTCAGCTCTTCGACCCTGAGGATCGTCACTGGCACGGCCGTTTCGGCATCGATTCGCTTGATGGCCGAGCCGGTGATCTCGATGCGCTGGCCGTCCTGGGCGAGCACAGCCGTGGCGCCCAGAGCCAGGCTGCTGCCGAAGGCCAGCATCAGCCCG
>Ga0138256_10000243_pt1 | contig 64137 bp, 43 predicted proteins | sample KNB2016incub_MG_FD_105486 | JGI IMG/M metagenome (GOLD analysis project Ga0138256, IMG submission 105486) | Active sludge microbial communities from wastewater in Klosterneuburg, Austria - KNB2014incub_MG | ecosystem: Engineered > WWTP > Activated sludge > Unclassified | place: Austria...
CGGTAAGCATCTTTACCATTTCCGGATTTTCAGATTTTTTTTCTGCAGCGCTGAAAAGAGAAAGAAACCAGCGCCGGTCTTTGTCAGTTTCGGATTTATTATCTCCCATCTTGGTTGGTTTTTATTTTAAAAAAAGCAACTGCAAAGTATTCCTGTATAATTCCAGATTTTATGACTTCAGACAAAAGCTTATATGTTTAAGATCATGTGAAAAAGGGTTTATTGTCATGAATTCGTCAGAAGCTGACATATAGTTTTGATAAGGAATTCAAGGAAAACCAACTGATCTCCACATTCAAGAAGCAAAATAATTTTTATGAAAAAGATACCATTAATGTATGCGATTACAGTTTTTCTGACTGTGATGCTTATGTCGGCCTCACTGCTGCAGTGCACGAAAGAGGGCGACATTATAAAAAACCTGGACCGGTCTTACACCGGCTCATCAGATTCTGCTGTTTACTCCTCATTTTATGAGGAAAATACAGTTGCCACAGCAGATGTTGTACCCGATGTAAATGATGTAATCAAATTCCGGAGTGTACAAACCATTGTACATGAGTACTGCGCTACTTCCAATTGTCATGGTGGGCCCATCGCTCCAAAATTTGACAGCTATACCGACATCATGAAGTATGTAACTGCCGGTAATCCCGATGGAAGCAAATTGTGGGAATACATAACTACCAATAATTTTAACAATGCTATGCCTCCTGTAAACTCTAATCATGAACTGACGATTACCGACAAATCCATTATTTATAACTGGATTAAAAATGGTGCAAAGGAAAGGCCAGACCTGAATGATTTCAGACCTGCTGCTGTGCAATTAATTGCATCCGGATGCGGTTCTGCTAATTGTCATAATCAGGCAACAGCTACAGGCGGTTGGGCAAGGGCAGGTTTATTGGGTCCACTTACTACAGCAGATACCAGCCAATATATTTATATCAATCCTATAACAGGGGCACAAACCAATTATTGCCAGCTATCTAATCCCGCTAAGCTCAATACGGTTTGGACAGCTTATAAAGACAGTGTAAAAAAGTTTTATGCTGATGTAATTGCCAATGCTAGCTTCCGCCCCTGGAAAAAATTCTCATCGCCCAGATCGGCTGCAAGCACCCGTGGCCCGTTAAATAGTTATGATGACATAATAATAGATATCATGTATCCAAAAAGTATCAGAAGTTCCGGCAGTGTTCAATACACCGATCCGATAACTACATATACATATTATGTAAACAGCAATTTCCTGAACGCAACCAGTACGTTGATATCAAGGATTGATTCAACATTGTTACTTGCTAATCCTTCAACCGGTGTTTATGCTACTTCGCCGCAGGCAGATATGGCTTATGGTGACGGCGGACTAAAGTCTCATGAAATAGCACTGATAAAAGCCTGGTATTTTGCCGATCCCAATATTCCAACTGTATGGAAATATGGAAATGCCAATGCAGGAATTTTCAAATACATTAAAACTGGTAAAATAATCAAGCAATAAATGAAATCATCAACTTAAAAAAAGTTTTATGAAAAAGTTAATCATAACAATGGCAGTAATCACATCCATGCTGGCTTACCTGATGTCGTCCTGCTATAAAAACAAAGAAGATATTCAGGCATTACCCCAGGTTTCATTTCGGGCCGATGTGGTACCCATAATGGTTGCCGGCGGATGCGGATGCCATAACAATGGTATTGCCACCAGAGCAGTACAGTTTTCACATGCGGATACGATTTACTACGATGCTATTCTGGCCAGAGTAGGTCTGTTGGATAGTTGGGTAAATGGCGGCACTCATCCAGGTGCTGGTTCTGTTGAGTTTACCAGCACGCAAAAAAATATAGTTAAAACCTGGATAGCGCAGGGAGCCAAGGATGATGGTGGTGGGTGTACAGTAAATGGCACAATCACTTATATAACAAACATTCTACCTCTTTATACAACTACCTGCAAAGGATCAACTTGTCACGGAGGTATTGCATTAAACCTGGATTACAGTACTATGGTTAATAAGAAGAGTGTGTTGCAGGCGATGATGGCGAGCAGTGGTAATTCCGGCCACACGGGACCGGTACTGAGCCTGAGCAGCTGCACGGTAAAACTGTTTAATGAATGGATTGCACAGGGGCAACCACAATAATTATTGCCCTGCAACCAACAACTACATATGCTAAAACAAAAAACGAGTGTTATGAAAAAGATATTCCCAATCCTTGTTATATGCCTTGGGCTTTTTTCCCAACTGATGGCACAAGAGGAAACAAAAACTGTAAAAAAAGAAGCACCAGCAAAAAAATATGCAAGGGCAACTTTCAATGCTACAAAAATTATTAATTTTCAGAGTACAGAAATTGTAACACCCGGTGTTTTACAGTTTATGATCTCTCACCATTTCAGCCATATCTGGAGCAAAGACGGTGGATCGCAGAATGTTGCCCAGTTTTTCGGGCTTAATTCCGGTGTTGCACATACTTATCTGTCTTTTGATTATTCACCTATGAAGTGGATGAATACAGGAATCGCTCTTGCCGGCAGTGCAAAATATGAAGCCTTTGTTAAGTTCAAAATACTTCGTCAACAAACCGGCGCCATGAATATCCCTGTTTCTGTTTCCTGGTATTCCATGGGTAATGTAAATACAGCCAAGGATCCGGATAATGGATTTACAGGAAATAAATTTTCATTCATGCATCAGTTGCTGATAGCCCGTAAATTTTCTGATAAATTTTCAGTACAATTATCACCAACCTGGATACATTTTAATGTAGTGCCCTACGGAATTAATAACAGCAACGAAGTATTTTCACTGGGTATTGCCGGTAAATACAAGGCTACTCCCAAACTGAATATTACAGTAGAGTATTCCAGGCAGCTGAATATGTATGAAAACCTGATCAGTAAAAACGGGGCGATTGTAAATTACAATCCTGACCTGCTTTCGGTTGGCGCAGAGATAAGTACTGGTACTCACCTGTTTCAGTTTTACATAGGCAGTACCACCGATGCTTCAGCTATAGATCAGTTAGCAAGGAATAACAGCCGTATAAAAGACGGAAATTTTGCAATTGGTTTTACCATCAACAGGAGTATGAACCTGAAAAAATAAAGAGATATTATCTTGCTTATGAAATTCCAGAAGGCCGGTTTTAATAAACCGGCTTTCTTTATGCCATGCGAAAAGTCAGCGCCGCAAAGTCTTCCACGCTCAATGCCTCTGCACGTTTTAAAAAAATTTCATCCTGCAAAACTTCGGCTGGGAATAAACTTTTAACGGCATTTCGCATAGTTTTTCGGCGTTGATTAAAAGCTGTTTTTACCAAAACCCAGAAAGCCCGTTCGCTTTTATAATCCAATGCCGTTTTTTTTCTTTTCATGCGGATAACACCGCTTTGTACTTTTGGAGGTGGATCGAAACATTCGTTGCCCACATCAAACAGGTATTCAATTTCGTAATAAGCCTGCATCAACACACTTAATACACCATACACTTTACTGCCTTCCTTTGATGCTGCACGCTGTGCCACTTCTTTCTGAAACATGCCAATGATACAAGGCACATCATCTTTCCATTCTAAAATTTTAAATAAGATTTGTGTTGAAATATTATATGGAAAATTACCAATCACCGTGAAGGGTTCATCAAAGGGTTTATCCATATCCAGGAAACTCTGATGAATAATTTTGTCTGCTAACTCAGGATATTTTTTCGAGAGATAAACTACTTTTTCTTCGTCCAGCTCCACGGCTTTAAAATTTACAGCAGGCAGGTTCATTAAGTGTTTGGTTAAAGCCCCTGCGCCGGGGCCTACTTCCAGTAACCTGGAAAAATTATCTTCTTTCAATACAGCTATTATTTTCTGAATAACATTTTCATCTTTTAAAAAATGCTGCCCGAGAGATTTTTTATGCGTGTACATGGCAGCAAAAATAGTGTAAAAAAAAGCCTCTTACATTTTGTAAGAGGCCGTTCACTAAATATCATTGAATATTGTTAATTCCACAATACCAGTTTCTGCGAAATTATCATGTCGCCGATAATAATCTGAACAGTGTAAACACCGTTGCTGAATTTATTAAGCCCGGTCAGTTCCACTGTATTAACACCACTAACCGCTTTTAATACCTGCCGTAAAACCACTTTACCCGAAGCATCTACCAGCCTTATACTTCCTTCTGATTGTCTTTCAACATAAAACTTTGCATACACATTATTGTTTGCCGGGTTAGGCATGATAGTAACCGAAGATTTAGATTGTGTCAGCCTTATTCTTATAACATTGCTGTATTTGGTTTCGCCTGATGCGCCAATTACCAATAAGCGGTAATAAACCATATCTTCAGTTACACCCGAAATATCGTCCGATGCTGAAAACAACTGCTCAACATTAAGCAATACAGGCTGCTTTACTGTTGCCCTTTTTACAAAACTACTGTTATCCGTACTTCGTTCTAACTCAAACCGGTCAATATTTTTATCGGCAACTATTGTCCAGCTGAGCAATACTGATTTACTATTCTGAACCCCTGTAAAATTAAGAAACTGAACAGGCAATACAACGCCAACATAGCGCCAGTCCCTGTCTATCTGAGCTGGATATTTCTTCTGTACTGTTGTTCTTGAACCTGGTGCAGGGTCGCCGGTAAATGTACCGCCCGTACCCATCCTGTAGGACGTTCCCTTGATATTGGTTACAGAGTTTAAAGAATCAAAACGATTGTCGAGTCCATCACCATCCGTATCTAATCCTGTTAAGGTTACGTTATCATCAGCAATACCATTCAGGTTGAAATCATTGCCTTCTACTATATCCGGCTGGCTATCCCCGTCTGTATCAAGGTCTCTGTAATCAGGTGTACCGTCACTGTCGTGATCATAAACAAATATTCCTGAGCCACCGAAGCCGGCAAAATTATCATAGGTATTTACCAGGCCATCACCATCCGTATCTGTTGTTACGGGTAATTTATATCCCGCAGTTGATTGCCCTTCAATATTATCCGGGATTCCGTCATCATCTGAATCAATATCCAGATAATCAGGATATGGATCGGAATCGGTAGCCCGCAGGCTTAATGAAGGCCTTGATGATATTACAGATGCCCATCCGTTTACAGCAATTGCACCATCAACAATACCATTCAGGTCTGCATCCGGAAATCCTGCTTCTATTACATCCACAATCCCGTCTCCGTCACTATCTATATCATAGGCATTGGGTCTGAAATCACGGTCTTTATTTTTGTTCGGATAATTATCTGCACGGCCATCAACCGGGCTCGCATCATTGCCTGTAATCAGCAATGCAGTGCCAAGGTAGTAATTATCAGCCAGGCCATTGCCGTTTAGATCGTTAAATACATCAACCATACCATCATTATTGACATCAGTTCCACCTGCTTCTATAATATCGGGTATGCCGTCGTTATCACTGTCACTATCAAGATAATTAGGAATGCCATCTCCATCAAAATCCTGTGCACCCAGACCCACATTGGAGCCAGCCACACCTGTATTATTTGCATCTACATTTTGCGAAAATCCATCATTATCGGTATCTATATAATTATCAATTATTCCATTGCCATTCGTATCCACACCATATGATTCTACTACATCGGGTATTCCATCGTTATCACTATCCAGGTCATATTGGTTTGGTATACCATCCTGGTCCTTATCAGATTTATCGTTAACGCCATCTGCATTTGCATCAACCCATGGTACCCAGAAATCAGGATCCTGAAAATTCGGGATACCGTCACTATCCGAATCAGACCCCCATTCAAAATTATCATTTACACCATCCAGGTTATTGTCAACAAATCCCGGATAGGCAGGATCATTCCAGTTTGGGATACTATTACCATTATGATCCTGTAAGGCCAGCGGGTTATCAAATTCAACATAATCGGGTATGCCGTCATCATCATCATCAATATCGGCACATAGCGTAATTATTACCTGAATCCTTGCAGTATCGGAACAGCCGGCACCATTTGTATAATAAGCCCAGTAAATACCCGATGAGGCAACAGGTGTATACGGGTTGTACATATTAGCCGGTATAAAAGGCATGGTTGAATAAAATGTATAGCCTGCATATCTTCTCCAGGGCAGATCAACAGTTAGTGTAGTACATCTGTTAACCAGTAAAGTATCCTTTGGTGTAAAGCAAGGACCTGATAGCGGACGAATGATCGGGCCTTTAATAATACAACCTGCGGTAGCTACCCCACTTGAATCGTAAAGAGGACTACCGGATAATTTACCCGAATAATTGATCCTTGCACTGTTCCTTAAAGAGCCTTCACAACTTACAATCTTACAAGCGGATGCAGACACAACTTTAAATTCAACATAACTGCCGGTTCCGGGGGCGATCTTACCTCCGGCGACTGCATTCGCTCCTGTTCCTACCCTGAAAATAATTCTGTTATTAGTAAAATCGTACTCAGCTTCATCATCACCGGCAATATCAGTTTTAGAAACGCCGCCCATTATTATGGTACCTGGCATAAAAGTAGTTGCCGATGGCAAATTATCCTGAATGATTGTATTTACACTGGAGTCATTACCCTGGTTGCTGAAATTGATCCTGTATAATAAACTATCTCCGGGGAAAAAAGATCCGCCGTTAATATCCGTAGATGTTTTATCAAAAGCAAATGTTGGATTATACTGAGATATGGAAGTAGTTAATACATGAGCGATAACCATTTCCTGTGGTGATGCAAACCGAACTGTTGCAGACGTATTGCTGTTACCTAACTGAGCATTACCCGCATTCGGCATATCAATGATATTGGCATCGTAACCTAAAGTATTATGAAATGCAGGATTACGGGAAGTAACTGTTGCACCTTTATATCCAATAGTACTGTTCCACATATCATTGAGGTTGGCTGTACCATTAGGTGTTAAATTATAAAAAGAACCTGCTCCGTTTTGTTTAAAGGAAAATGAATCGGTCCAGTTACGGTCTCCATCATAAACAACTGCCCCTAATTCGCAGCTAACCGGTCCGGTTGGAGGTGTTAAAAATCCACTAATGCCTACATCCACCGGAGGATTCCCCGATTCGACCACTGCACATCCGTCAAATACAGTTAAGTTACGTGATGGCTCAGACGGATTGCCATATACAATGACTAACGTCCAGCCTCCATAAGCATTTACCTTTCCTATTGGCGGCGTTACATCTGCAATAGTGTAAGTACCGTTTGGATTTGTTGCATTTACTAATGAAGTTATATTAGCGAAACATTGAAATCCGGTGTATGAAAATCCGGGAGGATTTGAAGAGTTATAATAATCTGTTCCGGTAGAACTAATGTTGGTATAAGAAGCAGCTCCCGGGAGTTTTAACTTACAGGAAGTTTCTCCTGTGATCCAGGAAGTGCTCCCGCCATTCGTTCCTTCGCCGGCACCCCAGTAAAGTCCTGCAAAAAGAACATTGGAACAGGATGCAAGATTAAGATCGGATGTTGATGAATTAAAAGTACCATTATCATGAAACCCTGTTATTTCCATATCAAATGACATATCAGGGGAATTCACTCTGTATGTATGAACCTCCACTGCAATTGTATTAGCACCTGCTGTAAAAAAACCTGTACTCAGATTAACAGAATAATCTTCAGCAGAGCCTACTGAAGTATTACCGGATGCTAATGTTGAAAATGAGGGCGTTCCACCCGGCATTTTGTTTCTTGCCCTTTCCACGCCATTAATATAAATCACTACTCCATCATTACGTTTTAAATTTAACTGTATTGTATTATATGTTGTCAATAACTCAGTAAGTGTAAAATTTACTGTATTACGAAAATAGTATGCAGTGTATTTGGCACAGCCGTTAGCGGGTGTACATACTGGGGTACAGCCACTTGGTAAACAGGTAGTTTGACCAGAGTTAAAGCCATATTTTCCCGGGCCATTTACCGGAGAGGCGCCAACATTCCATGTTGCAGGCATTATATAAAGCGGCTGTTTCCAGTTTACTAAAATCGGGTTATCGGCAGGTGCTGCATTTTGTGCATGATAATTCCAGACACTTCCATAGGGTAACTTAACAGTGGTATTCAGATTATCTATATCAATATTAATTCCGGTTCCGTTATTATCCCTGGATGAACCAGCTGGCGGCAATTCTCCGGTACCCGGGTCTCCTGTTCCTATGCCTGACGTAGATATGATGCTGTTGGAAACATAAACAATGTTTCCTTTTACAGAAGCATTATAATAACGTTGTGTAAACGGGCGGACAATCTGTGCGTTTCCGTAAACTGTTAATAACAGCAGTACAAGCACTATAGGTGCAATTTTCTTCATTTCAGCGGATTCATGGTTTTTCCAGGGAGATTATTATCTCCTTTTAAAATATTGTATTGCCCTTCCGTGATATTATTGAAATGATTTCTGCTATCAATCCATCTGATTTTTAAATAGTATTTATCCTGATTCAAATGCAATCATTAATACCATCGGAAAAACTGAAAACTTAAAAACTATTCGCAATTGTTAAAGTCTAAATTTCGCTTTTAGGAAAGCCAGTCTATTCTATAACTATTTACTTTAATAATATAAACGCCCATTTTTATAATCTATTGTTCACAAAAAAATTAATATGTTTTATACAACAATAGTTGACAATATCAGGCATATAAATAATTTTTCAATTGTCTGTTACCGGATTAATTATCCGAACGGCCATCAACCGGCAATACATCCCCGCCGGTTTTTAATAATGTGATTGTAAAGTAAAAACAATAAACCCCTTTCAGCAGTTGAAAGGGGTTTTACAAAAAAACATTTAAAACAGCTATTTAGTTATTATCAATTTTTCGGTTAATATATCTTCGTTTGAATATATCTGAACGGTATAAACCCCGGGACTGAATTTATCAAGATTATTCAACTGTATAATATTATTGCCTGCATCAACTTTTTGTTTATGAATCAGCACCAGTTTACCAGAACTGTTTATAAGCCTTACAGTAATATCCGATATCTTTTCGACAGCTAATTTTATCGAAACATAATCATGCGCCGGATTCGGCATCATTATTACAAAAATTTTAGTTTGCGGTTTTCTTACTACTAATACATTACTGTATTTTATTTCCCCGGCTTTGCCAATTACTTTCAGGCGGTAATAAATAACAGTGCTGTTTGTATTTAATACATCATCAGTTGTTCCAAAGCTTTGCTGTACCTGCAGAAGCACGGGTTGTGTAACTGTTGCAGTTTTAATAAAAATGTTGTTATCGGTACTCCTTTCTATTTCAAAATGATCAACTTCTTTATCTGCAATGATTGTCCAGTTAAGGGATACGGTATTATTCTGTAATATTCCTGTAAACTCAAGGAACTGAACAGGCAATACAACACCTACATAACGCCAGTCACGGTCTGTTTGTGCAGGAAATTTCTTTTGTACAGTAGTTCTTGAACCTGGTGCCGGGTCTCCGGTAAATGTACCTCCGGTTCCCATTCTGTAAGACGTTCCTTTAAGATTGGTTACAGAATTTAATGAATCGAAACGGTTATCCAGACCGTCGCCATCAGTATCCAGTCCGGTTAAAGTAACATTATCATCAGCAATGCCATTCAGGTTAAAATCATTTCCCTCCACAATGTCTGGTTGTGTATCTCCATCAGAGTCTGTATCTCTGTAATCAGGTGTTCCGTCTCCGTCATGGTCATATATAAAGATGCCTGAGCCGCCGAATCCCACAACATTATCATAAGTATCAACAAGTCCGTCGCCATCCGTATCTATCGTACCCGGAATTATATATCCAAGTGTTGACATTCCTTCTATATTATCAGGAATACCATCATCATCTGAATCAATGTCAAGATAATCGGGATAAGGATCAAAATCAGTTGTCCTTATATTTAACGCAACGAGTGAGGATGCAGCTATTGCCCATCCGTTTGTACCAATTGCGCCATCAATAACGCCATCCAGGTTTGCATCCGGAAACCCTGCTTCAAGCACATCGGTAATTCCATCCCCATCGCTGTCCATATCGTATGCATTGGGCCTGAAATCGCGGTCTTTATTTTTTTCAGGATAACTGTCGGCACGGCCATCATTATTTCCGTCAACACCTGTTTTTAATAATGCAGTGGCAAAAACAAAATTATCTGCTATCCCGTCTCCGTTAATATCTGCAAATCCATCTATCCTGGCATCGTTATTAGCGTCTGTTCCAAAGGTTTCAATAATATCGGGTATCCCGTCATTGTCACTGTCAAGATCAAGATAATTAGGAATACCATCAGCATCAAAATCCTGTGCGCCGAGGCCATTGCCTGAACCTGCTACGCCTGTATTATTTGCATCAACATTCTGCGAAAATCCGTCATTATCAGTATCGGTATAATTATCTATGATTCCATCGCCATCTGTATCTACTCCATATGATTCCACCACATCAGGAATACCATCATTATCACTGTCAAGATCATATTGATTGGGGATACCATCCATATCCTTATCAGATTTATCATTCACGCCATCACTATTAACATCAAGCCAGCCTTTGTAAAAATCTGTATCCTGAAAGTTTGGTATTCCATCATTATCTGAATCTGCTCCCCAGTCGAAGTTGTCGTTAACCCCGTCTGTGTTGTTATCTATATAACCCGGATATGCAGGATCTTTCCAGTTTGGAACTCCATTAGTGTTATGATCCTGCAAGGCTAAAAGATCGTCAAATTCCACATAATCAGGTATACCATCGTTATCATCATCAATATCAGGGCATGAAGTAATAATTACTGTAATTCTTGCTGTATCTGAACAGCCTGAACCATTATTAAAATATGCCCAATAAACATTTGACGATGTTACCGGAGTATAATGGTCATAAATATTTGCCGGAATAAATGGCATAGCTGAATAAAAAGTATAGCCTGCATACCTTCGGTAAGGAAGTGTAATACTTAAGGCCGGACAGGTGTTGACCAATAAAGTATCCTTTGGCGTAAAGCATGAGCCCACTACAGAACTAACTACCGGCCCCTTTATAATACAGCCCGCAATATCCACTCCGCTGGAATCGTATAATGCCGCCCCCGAAAGCTTACCGTTATAACTCACTCGGGCGTTATTTCTTAAAGCTCCGTTACAAGCCAGGATATCACATGATGAAGCCGTTACCACATCAAACTGAACATTACCGCTGACAGCCGGGCCAATATTACCACCGGTTGCTGCATTTGCGCCCACACCTAAACGTAACATCACCCTGTTATTGGTAAAATCATATTCAGCCTCATCATCACCGGAAGCATCAGTTTTTGCAACGCCATTAATCCTGATACTGCCCGGTATATATGTAGTACCCAAAGGTATCTGATCCAGAATCCTGGTATTGGTACTGGAATCATTACCTGTATTGTTATAGTTCACCTGGTACCGGATACTGTCGCCGGGAACCAGGGAGCCTCCATTGATATCTGTTGCGGTTTTATCAAATGAAAAGGAGGGGTTGAACTGAGAGATTTCAGTTGTTAATACATGGGCTATTACATTTTCATTGTTTGAAAAAATTCTCACAGTTGCAGAAGTCTGGCTGTTACCTAATTGAGCATTACCCACATTGGGTAAATCAAAGATTGATGCATCGTACCCTAAAGTGTTTTGAAATGCCGGATTACGATTAGTAACTACAGCACCTTTATACGATATTTTACTGTTCCATGCATCTGCATTTCCGTTTAAAGGAATTGTTGTTGTAGCCATATCATAAAAAGGAATTGCACCCAGTTGTCTGAACTGAAAACCATCCTGTGATACACGGTCTCCATCATACACCACCGTACCGAGTTCACAACTTACGGGTCCCGTAGCAGGCGTTAAAAAACCGGCAATGAGGACGTCTACATTCCCACTTCCGTTTTGTACACCGGCACAACCGTCAAATACAGTAAGGTTTTGCGGCGATACGGACGAATTGCCAAATGCAACGACCATGGTCCAGCCACCATACGCATCGCCAATACCGGTTGCAGCTACAACATTGGCAACTGTATAAGTACCATTCGGACTTGCAGGAAGCAAAGATGTAATATCCGCAAAACACTGGTAGCCAGTATGCACATATGCCGGAATTAAGGTATTATTCCAGTAATCGGTTTGTGTGGAAGTTATTGTTGTATAAGTAGCAGCACCGGGCAATTTTAGTTTTACTGTCGTTTCACCGTTTATCCAGCCTGTGTTAGAACCACTGTTGCCCTGCCCTGCTGCCCAATACAATCCTGCAAAAAGAATATTAGAGCATGAAGGGAGATTCAAATCGGCTGATGAAGAATTAAATGTGGAATCAGTAGATCCTTTCAGTTCCATATCAAATGTAAGGTCACTGCTGGTTGCACTGTTTTGATGTATCTCCACGGCAATTACATTATTTCCTGCAACAAATGCAGACGAAGGTATAATGACATTTTGAATTACATCTCCATCATCCGGCGCAGCAGCAGTTGCCAATGTACCATGAACTACGGGGCCAGCCGGCATATTACTCCTGTAAACCTCAACACCATTTAAATAAATTATTATTCCGTCATCACGGTACACACCAAGTAAAAAATTATAATAAATTGCCGGGTTGGGAATATTAATCGTTTTCCTGAAATAAGTACTGATATATTTATTACCGGTAGGCACACACAAAGTACCGCCCCCGCCTGAAGGCACGCAGGTTGTTTCATCCCCTTCTCCATATCCTAATATTCCATTACCTGCTGGCCAGGCAACATCACTGTACCCGGTTGTTTCCCAACCTGCTGGACGTGTATTATCTGCAAGATACTTCCAGTTACTGTTAAATGGAAATATGGATACAGATGTTATCGGGTTAGCGATCAACTCCATATCGAAGGAAAGGTCGGTGCTGGTTGCATTGTTTTGATGGATTTCGACAGCAATTACATTATTACCAGCTATAAAAGCAGAAGCTGGAATTGAAGCAGTTTGTAATGTACCTCCATCATCGGCAGCAGCAGCAGTAGCTAAAGTTCCGTGTATTACAGCACCCGCAGGCATATTATCCCGGTATACCTCCACTCCATTTACATAAACAACAATTCCATCATCACGATAAACACCCAGTGTAAAGTTTGAATAGGATGACGGATTAACTATGTTTACAGTTTTACGAAAATATGTTGAGATATATTTTGTGCCGGTAGGTAAACATAATGTGCCACCACCACCCGAAGGAACACAGGTTGTTTCATCACCATCTCCATATCCAAACTGTCCATTACCAGCAGGCCATGCAACATCACTGTAACCGGTAGTTTCCCAACCGGCAGGCCGGGTATTATTGGCAAGGTATTTCCAGTTGTTTCCTAAAAAAATAACAGTATCGGGAGGTATTCCGTCAATATCAATATTAATTCCGGATCCTCCATTATCACTGGAAGTGCCTCCGGGAGGAACTTCAGCCGTGCCGCTGCCTACTCCGGAAGTAGACACGATACTGTTTGCAACATAAACAATACCTCCTTTTACAGAAGCATTGTAATACCGTGCCGTAAATGGCCTCAGTATCTGTGCATCTGCTGTTGTAAAAAAGAACAGCATTACAACAGTAAGTTGTACAATTTTTTTCATAACATGGATTAACTGGTTTTTCCAAAAAAGATTTTCATCTTTTTATTTCAAAATATTGTTTTGTCCTTTACCGGAGTATTACGGTACAATTATTTTTGTACTGACCCTTTCCCCTTTATCATTCAGCAACACTAAAACATATACGCCGGAATTTAAATTAAGGTTTTTGGTTCCACCGCCGCTGTTAACAGAAAAAGTTTCCTGCAAAATTTCCTTACCCAGTATATCAATAATCCTCATATTAATATTTGTTGCCTCTTTACTATGTATTGCCACACTGATTTGCCCGTTGCCATTATTATAGACCCCTGCACTAAAATCTTTGCTGCCCTTGTAGTTTATTCTTTTTATTTCGTAATATTTTATATTGCCATCCATATCAGTTTGCGACAGCCTGTAATAGTTAATTCCTTCCTGGGGTGTATAATCCACTAAATGGTAATTACGGGCAGATGCTGAAGTACCGGCACCGTTTATTCTTCCCAGGTAGCTGAAATTGACCCCGTCATTCGACCGTTCAATTGTAAAATATTTATTATTACTTTCCTGTGATGTTGACCAGTCCAGTAAAACAATCTCTTTGTTTAATGTTGCAGAGAAAGAAGAAAGTGCAATTGGCAATGTACCCGAAACAGTAACAGTAAAAGTATCTTCTATACAATTTCCGCTGCTGAAATCCCTTACGTAATAATCAAAGGTTCCCACCACAGTGTTTGGAATACTAATGGACTGCGTTGTTGCACCGCCATTATTAGGCCAGTAGTAGCTACCTCTCCATGAAGCTGTGAGATTAAGAGCTGTGTTAGTAGTTACATTATAGGTTTGTTTTCTCTTTACATCTTTAAATATGGTGAACTGGTCTCTTATAACAGGAGTTACGCCACCTCCGGTGCCAGAATACGAAATAAATTTTGCATCAAGACGGTTGCTGTCAACTTCAATATAAAAGCTACCTCCATTTGAATTATTGGAATAATACATTGCATCATGAGGATAGCCGGTAGCTGAACCACCTAATTGGCCTGCTGAACCTGCTACAATATACATGCTTCCATGATTGTATTGCCCGGAATTGTAGGCGTAGGCACATGAATTAGCTGTACCGTCATATTTTGCGTTTTGGTTATTCTGATAAACAGTATGCTGTGTAAAATTAAAATTTGCATCCAGTAACGGAGCGCCTGGGTTATTGAAATAGTTTTTCAACAAATAACTTCTTTCATATCCATGCGAGTGTCCGCATAGAACCAGGTCAACACCATAACGCTCCAGAATACGGATAAAACGCTCTCTTATCAGCATCAGATCACCTGTTTCTGTATCGGAATTATGGCTGGTTTTTGTATATGGCGGATGGTGAAAATATACAACAACCCATTTTTTTGTATTAGCAGCCAGATCGCTTTTTAACCAAACACATTGTGCACCTGTTGTGTCATAAAGTTTAGTAGTATTAGCATTTTCTCTGCCATAACTATCCAATGCTACAAAATGCACATCGCCTATATCGTAGGAATAATAGGCCTCAGTACCCGATGCTGTTCCTCCAATTTCGGCATTGGTGGGAAGTGTAAAACTATTGTAATAAGCGTTGTTTCTTACAGCAGTATTAGCACTGCTGTTACCATAATCATGGTTACCGGTATTGGGATATAATTTTTTGTTTCTTAATAAATCATTTTTATAAATATCAAAAAATTCATTTTGAAATTCGTTATCTAACCCGGAACTGTAAGCATTATCTCCAATGGTCAATATAGCATCCAGGTCATTTGCACCCAGGTAACTTAATGCTGCATTTTTAACATCAACCTGGTTGGTAGATGCATTTCCGCAATCACCTAAAGCCAAAAACCTGAGCTTACGGGTAGTATTAGCAGGTGGAAGCGTAAGTACATAGTTTGTATTGGTAGCCTGCAAAGTCTGAGTTGAGCTGCCAATGGTATAATAATACCTGGTATCCGGTGACAGTCCGTTAATTGTTACTTCGTGCTCTGTGGTAAGTGCAGCATCATCTACTGTGTTTGGGTAAGTTCCAAATACCGTTCCCCAGGTTACCCTTGAGTTGGTTGCGGCATCTGTTCGCCACCTGACAGCAACACTGTTTTGAGTTCCCATTTGTAAATATGGCCCCCGGCTAAGTGCCGCCGTTATGGTACTTAAAGCGGTAAGCCGCATATCAAAAAACAAATCACTGCTGCTAGGTGCATTCTGATGAATTTCAACGGCAATAATATTATTTCCTGCAATGAACATAGAAGGAACTACTGTAGTAGTATAAATGTCTGCCCCATTATTTGCAATTGCAGATGGCGCCCAATCAGCATAAGCCGGGTTGGCACCAATATTATTTCTGAATGCTTCTACTCCATTTACCCAAACAACGATCGCATCATCAAATTTTGTTTCTATTTTAAATCCTGCATAAATACCGGGATCAGCAATATTTACAACTTTTCTGAAATATAATGTAGGATACCTGGCACCGGTACCACCACCACCGCCGGCACTATTATCTGTTGGTATGGTTGTATTTCTTACCGGACCTCCACCAAACCCTAAAGCAGCAGGACTACCTGTAATCCAAGCTGGTTCAGCATAGGCCAGGGCTTTCCAGGCCACGGCATCCAAATTTGTACCTCCTCCTTTATAATTCCAGGCTGGCGCCCCTCCCAGGTTTTCACCAAATGGAAAAATAACTACATCCCCGGAAGGAGGTGGTGGAGTAAGGCCGGTTAATTCCAGGTCAAAAAACAAATCACTACTGGTAGCATTTACCTGGTGTATTTCTACGGCAATAATATTATCGCCGGCAACAAAAAATGAATTGCTGAGTGACTGTGTAAATATATCATTACCATTATTTGCAATTGCACCTGAAGCCCAGGTAGCGTATGAAGGACTTGCTCCAATATTGTTTCTAAATGCTTCTACTCCGTTTATCCACACAACAATAGCATCGTCGAATTGAGTACGCAGTTGAAAACCCGTATAGCCTGCTAAAGAAGGAATATTAACTATTTTCCTGAAATATAATGTAGGATACCTGGCACCGGAAACACCGCCTCCGCCGGCAGAAGCATCTTCAGGAATACTGGTATTCCGTACCGGGCTGCCACCAAACCCCAAGGCAGAGCCGCCAGTTACCCACGATGGTTCACCATAAGCTAAAGCCTTCCATGCAACTGCGTCCAGATTAGTGCCTCCTCCTTTATATTTCCATGCAGGTGGGCTGCCTAAATTCTGGCCAAAAGGAATTAAAATATCATCGGCTATTAGTACAGAGGAAATAAACAGTGAAACTGTAAATAGTAAGACTGGTAAAAAGCGCTTCATGCACATAGGTTTTAAAGTAATATTGGATAACCGTAGCTATTTAACTACAACCTATATACGTAAGTGCTTACATTTTATTGTTTAGTGGTTTTGGTTAATAATACAAATTAATTAACTATATATCAACTATAATATATTAACAGGTATTTTACAATACGTTACTATAATTGTATGGTTTTTAGTAAACCACGTTTACTAAAGTAAATAAAATTAACTCTTTAAAGTTCCTCTTTATTTTCTCTATAGCATATTCCAAATTCAGATATTGGATGTATTTATATTAAACCCTATTTCCTAAACGTGTCTATAGTCTTAATGAAAAAAAACATTCTGTTATAAAAGGTTTATTTTAAGTCCGGTCAACTTAATACAGATTATTATTTTGCTACAATCAACTTTTGGGTTAACACTTCATCATTTACAAACATTTGCAATGAATAAACACCATTACTATATTTACTCAAACCTTGTAATTGTAAAGTATTACTCCCTTTTTTTACTTTCTGGCTTTGCATTAAGACTATTTTACCCAGGTTATTAATCAGCCGTAAGGTTATTTCTGAATCTTTTTCTGCAAAGAAAACAACCGATACATAATCCCCCGTTACAGGATTAGGCATAACACTTATCATGGTTTTAGCCTGTTGTTTGCGGATAAGTACAACATTACTATATTGCACTTCACCAGTTTTACCAACTACTTTTATCCTGTAATAAATAATATCCCTGTTAACATTAGAAACATTATCATTAAATGAAAAGCTTTGTGGCTCATTTAATTTAACAGGTTGCAAAACAACTCCTGCTTTTATAAAATCAGCATTATTTGTGCTCTGCTCAATTTCAAAACGATCAATATCTTTCGATGCTATTAAAGACCAGTTAAGTAAAACCCGGTCGGCTTGCAAAACACCCGTAAGCTGCAGGAACTGAACAGGCAAAACGGAGCCTACATATCGCCAGTCACGGTCAGGTTGAGCCGGAACCCTTTTCTGAACAGTGCACCTTGATCCGGGACCTGCATCTCCCACAAAACTTCCGCCATTACCCATCCTGTAAGATGTTCCTTTTATATTTGTTACGGAATTCAGTGAATCAAAACGGTTGTCTAATCCATCAGCATCTGTATCTAATCCTGTTAGTGTAACATTATCATCGGCAATGCCATTAAGGTTAAAATCATTCCCTTCAATAATGTCTGGCTGTCCATCTTCATCTGTATCCAGATCCCTGTAGTCAGGTGTACCATCGCTATCATGATCATAAACAAATATCCCTGCGCCGCCAAAACCAACAATATTATCGTAAGGAGCCATTAAACCATCTCCATCAGTATCTGTTGTTGTGGGTAATTGATATCCGGCGGTTGATTGCCCTTCTATATTATCAGGGATACCATCATCATCCGAATCAATATCTAAATAATCGGGATTCCCCGAACCATCTGAATTCCTGAGGTTTAAAGCAGGCATTACTGAAACAGCAGTTGACCAGCCATTAGTGCCAATCGCACCATCTACTATTCCATCAAGGTTTGCATCGGGTAAACCGGCTTCTATTACATCTACTATTCCGTCTCCATCACTGTCCATATCGTAAGCATTAGGCCTTACATCCCTGTCTTTATTTTTGTTGGGCCAGTTGTCTGCACGCCCATCTACCGGTCCAACATCAGTACCGGTAATTAGCAGTGCCGATCCAAGTATATAAGCATCTGCAAAACCATCGCTGTTTGCATCGGTTCCAATATCAATCTTACCATTATTATTAGTATCGGCACCGCCTGATTCTACCAGGTCAGGTATACCATCATTATCACTATCCAGGTCAAGGTAATTTGGAATGCCATCTATGTCCAGGTCTTGCGAACCAAGCCCGTTGCCAGAACCAGCCACACCTGTATTATTGGCATCCACATTTTGTGAAAAGCCATCATTATCTGTATCAGTATAATTATCGATTATACCATCGCCGTTAGTATCTACTCCGTATGATTCAACTACATCGGGTATGCCATCATTATCGCTATCAAGGTCGTATTGATTTGGAATACCATCAAGGTCTTTATCGGCTCTGTCATTTACACCATCACCATTAGTATCAGTAAATGGTAAAAAACCGGTATCATAAAAATTAGGAATACCATCATTATCGGCATCAGCGCCCCAATCAAAATTATCATTTACACCATCGCTGTTATTATCTACATAGCCAGGGTAAAGCGGATCTTTCCAGTTGGGAATACCGTTGCTGTTGTGGTCACGTAAAGAAAGTGAATCACCGAATTCAACATAATCGGGAATGCCATCGTTATCGTCATCTATATCCGGGCAATTGGTTATGATTACCACAATCCGGGCCGTATCGGAACAGCCCGGGCCATTTGTAAAATATGCCCAGTAAATGCCTGTAGTTGTTACAGGCGTATATTGATTATAAATATTGGCCGGTATAAATGGCATGGCCGAATAAAAAGTATAACCTGCATATCTGCCATAAGGAAGCAGTACCGAATTTGATGTACACCTGTTTACCAATATTGTATCCTTGGGTGTAAAACATGGACCCGACAAAGGGTGTATTACAGGTTGCTTTACTATACAACCCGCAGTTGATACACCGCTTGAATCGAATAATACAGCACCCGAACGTTTACCGTTATAATTTATTCTTGCACTATTGCGTAAAGAGCCCACGCAACTAACTATGCGGCAGGAAGATGGTGATATCACTTTAAATTCAACACTATCAATAACATTAGCACCAACAGCTCCGCCAGTCAAAGCATTTGCCCCAACACCCAATCTGAACAAAATACGGTTGTTCACAAAATCATATTCTGCCTGGTCATCGCCGGCTGCATCGGTTTTACTTACGCCGCCAATTCTAATACTGCCTGGTACATATGCAGTGCCGGTTGGTAAATTATCGGTGATAATGGTGTTGGTACTGGAATCATTACCGAGATTTGAATAATGAATCCTGTATCTCAAACTATCGCCTGGTAAAAATGCACCCCCATTTAGATCGGTTGCTGTTTTTTCAAATGTATAAGCTGGATTATAGTTTGTTATGCTGGTTGTTAATACCTGTACGGCATAGGTTTCCACACCTGTTCTAAAACGTACCAAAGTATTGTTCTGGTTATTAGCAAGATTTACATTTGCTACATTGGGTATATCAAATATATCTGCATCATAGCCAAAGGTATTTCGGTAAGCAGGGAGCCTTGTTGTTACTACATTACCTCTATACGAAATAGTACTGTTCCAGGTATCTGTTATTACACTGGTAGCATTTCCAGGCGCCGCAACAGTAGGTGTTAAATCTAAAAAGGTTAAATCCGGTCTTCTAAAAAAGAATCCATCAGTACCATCATTTCTATCTCCATCAATAGCTACAGCTCCAAGCTCACAACTAACAGGGCCGGTAGGTGGCGTTAAAAACCCGGATACAGGAATATCTACATCTGGTTGTCCGGTTGCTACCAAAGCACAACCATCAAACACAGTCAGATTTCTTAATTGTGCTGCGGGGTCTGCGTATACAATCACCATCGTCCAGCCCCCATAACAGGCAAGCTTTGAATTATTTGCTGCGGTAGGAATGTCTGCAGCAATATAAGTTCCATTGGGGTTGGCCTGGGCCGTAACCAAAGCAGTCACATCAGCAAAGCACATATAACCTGAATGTGAGGTTGCAATGCCTATTCTGTTTCTATTAAATTTATCGGTTTGTGAAGACGTGATATTAGCATAACCTGCTGCAGTTGGCAATTTTAATTTAATAGTATTGGCACCATTGGGTATCCAGGCAGTATCATTAGTGCTGCTGGCAGTACCGCCAACTCCGGCTCCCCAGTATAAGCCTGCAAATAATATATTAGTACAGGCAGGTAAATTAAGGTCTGCTGATGAAGAATTGAAAGTAACACCATACAAGTTTAAATCAATATCTACATGGTTACCAACATTGCCATTATTTTTACTGCTTCCTCCCGGGGGTGCTTCCATATGGCCGGTAAGCGCCCGGCTTGCCGTATGCACAATGCTATTGGCAACAAATACGATATTGCCCTTTTGTGATGGGTTGTAATACCGGGCTGTAAATGGCCTGCGTATAAACTGTGCATGAGCTGTATTTACAGCGCCGCACAAAAGTATCAATACGATCAGTAAAAAATTTTTCATAGGTTCTATGTTAAATACAAAACATACAATTCGTTATAGAATTTTTCTTTCTGATTTTATAATTTAATCAGGTTCTCTGTCCACTTCTCCGTTCCATCGTTGATTATTACTATATAAGTACCCGGTTTTAGTTTGCTGATATCAGTTTGCAAATTATTTCTGCCGGCTGACACAGTCTTTGTTTCTTTTATTAAAACCCTGCCGATTTCATCTGTTATTATAATGTCAATTTTAATGGCTCCATTGCCGGTGTATAAAATATTAAGTACATTCTCTGCAGGCTTGGGATAAAGAACCGGTTTGGCATATTTATCAAATCTTACCGATTTTACATCCGTGTATTTACACGCCCCGTTTACATCGCACTGCTTAATACGATAGTAAAAAATGTTACCCGCAGGCAGGTTTATATCATTTACTGAAAAAGATTTTTCTGTAAGGCCATTAATATTTTCTGAATTTCTGTTTATTTCTGTAAAACGGATTCCATCCGTTGAACGTTCAATACTGAAGTAGCTGTGATTAATGATTGTTGAAACTGTCCAGTTAATATTTATTCCAGCGGCATTTTTTTGTAGTTTAAAATCTTTAAAAGTTACCGGCAATGTGCCAGTAACATTTACTGTAAAATTATCCAGCAGGCCACCGTTTCTATTATCAGCTACGGTGTAATTAAATGATCCCACTGTACCAGGTGTTACTATATTCGCCCGGTTTGTGCCTACAGTATTTGTCCAGACATAAGTACCTGCATTGGCTGGCCATGAGGCTGTAAGTGTGGCAGACTGCCCAAGAATAATATTTTGAACCGTTGTTTTATTTACATCTTTCATCACGGTAAAACTGTCAAAAATTGCACCTGTACTTCTAATCATTTTTGCACTGAGTTTATTATCTTCTACCTCAAAATAAAATACGCCAGGGGTAGCAACTGCCCATGGCATAGCGTATGCTCCAAAATTGGTGGTAGAACTGTTCATAGCTCCGGTATTAGCAGCTACTACATACACAGCACCATGATTTAAAGGCAAGGAATTATACTTGTACGGCGCAGCGCCAACAGTACCATCATACTTTGCTGAGCTTGTACTCACGGCATGGGTTGGTGCCGAAAAGGTAGTCCAGTTACCTGTAAAACCTTTCATCAGGTAGCTTCTTTCGTATGCATGTGAGTGGCCTGCTATTACTAAATCCACCCCTTTTCCTTCAAGAAATGTAACAAAATTTTGACGTATCTCTATTAATTGCGTTTCAGTATCAGAATTGTGTGAGCCTTTTGTATAAGGCGGGTGGTGCCAGTATGCTACAACCCATTTTTGGGTGTTGGCCGCAAGGTCAGCTGTTATCCAGTTTTTCATTACCGTGGTGGCACTATTGGTTCCCATATATGAGTCTCCATCTGTCTGTTCCTGGCCATGTGAGTCCAACGCCAAAAAATGGATATTACCAATATTGTAAGAATAGTAGTTAGGTTTCGTAGACGCAACTCCACCACATTCTCCATTTTGGGGAAAAGTGAAGTTTGTGAAGTAAGGCCAGGTTCTTAATCTTCTGCTTGCGAGTGCCTGGCTATTATTATAATCATGATTACCCGGGGTAGGAAAGAGTTTATGGTTTCTTAATATATTTTTTGTTCCGCCACCGTATGGTGTAAAAAATTTGGTTGTGTACTCTGTCTCACTACCTACATTATATGCATTATCGCCAAGCAGTAATAATGCGTCAGGCGCATCAATTCCGTTGTTAGTTAAAAATGTCTGATAAGCATTATAAGAAGCTGTCTGGTTGGTATTATTAGTTTCTGCCCCGCAATCACCAAAGGCTACTATTTTTATTTTACGGGTGGTGGTGGGTGGCGGGGCAGTAGTAAAGAAATTATTGGCACTCATTTGAAGCGGTGTTGTACTTGTACCAATGCTGTAATAGTATTTTGTATCTGCTGTTAAACCCGTAACGTTTACGATGTGTTGTGTTACTGATGCAGCATCGTTAATAATAGTTGGATAATTGCCCGTGGCATCATAGGTGGTACCAATCCTTACCCTTGAATTGGTATTGGTAGTAGTGCGCCATCTTATAGTAATACCGGTTTGATGGCCATTTTGCAAATAAGCACCTCTGTCGATAGTTTGTGAAAAGCAGTCTGGTGAAAGATTAAAATAAAATAATACTCCTAACAGAATTGATTTCAGGTAAAAGGTTTTCATATTTCAGGCTTAAGGATTTATTTCTTTTAAAATTACTGGCAAATAGTTTACAAACTCTGTAGTGCTTTTTCTAATCTTTGTAGAATCAGCTCTATGGATAAAGACGTATTTTGATTACTTTTATTGTAATCTAAATAATTAAAAAAGAATAATAAAAGAACTAAAAGTAGATTTACTAAGGTATTTTACCTGATATCTTATCTTCAAAGGTATTTATACCCGGCAGCTTTTTCTGGAAAGGATATTAGCAGGAAAATATCATTGATTAATTTTTTTATCATGTAAATTATTAGTTCAAGGTTGTGTAGTTAATTTTATTTCAACATTTTATGATAAAATACCTGGCCCGGACAAATTATCACATTTAAATACTATTAGTAAAACAGTGAAAATGCAACTGAACAATTATTTTAAGCGTTTAACCATACAAAAAAAATATACGGTATTTTTTTTTATAGTACTGGGAGGTATTTTTTGCCAATCTTTTTTTCGCCTGCCTGCTACAGCTTATATTGAAGATTATTATAACAAAAAAATTAAGGAAGTAAAAAAAGAATTTGCGCTGTTTCAGCAAGGCAGCAAAAAAAAACTAAGTCATTCTGTTCTAAAAAAATATTTTTTAACGTCCCGGGTATCCTATAAAAAACTGGCAGTACTTTCAGAATATTTTAATCCTTATGAAACAATACTGCTTAACAGCCCTGCCTTGGAGCGGCTTGCATCTGACAGCCCGGACGATATCATTTCTCCGGATGGATTCCAGGCTGTAGAGCAATTGCTTTACGACGAATGGAATGCAACATCTTATACAAAGCTGGATAAATACCTTACAGATATACAAAAGGTTCTCACCCGCCTGGAAAATGAAGCAGATAAAAAAAACATGCTTAAACCTGAATTGGTTTGGGATGCATTACGTTCTGCTACTTTACGGATTATTACACTTGGGATAACCGGGTTCGATTCTCCCGTTGCACAATTATCATTGCCCGAAGCTATCGCCAGCCTGGATGGTATAAATGAGGTAATACTACAGTTAAAAAATGATGGCACACTGCATAAAGGCTATAGCCAACTTGCAATGCAGATATCTGCTGCTAGAGGTTACATAAAAAGCCATCCAGACTTTAATAAGTTTGACAGGCTTGTTTTTATAAGCAAGTTTGCAAACCCTTTATACAAACAAATAAATATCCTGAGGGAACCAAATAATATTTCCATCCCGGGAGGGGTTAATCCGATAAACTATGCTTCTGCTTCCATTTTTGATGAAAACGCATTCGATATAAATTTTTTTTCACCGGGCAGAGAATATTGGATAACCAATGAAAGGATTGCGCTGGGAAAAAAACTTTTTTATGATAATATCCTTTCCGGAACACGGACCCGTAGCTGTGCCAGTTGCCATAATCCTGAACAAGCTTTTGCTGATGGGTTAAAAACCCCGGTTTCGATAGACAATAAAACAGCCTTGCTGCGAAACAGCCCTTCACTTTTGAACTGTGCTTTTCAAACAAAATTTTTTTATGACAGCCGGGTATCGCTGCTTGAAGGGCAGTTTAGTGCAGTAATACACAACGCCGATGAAATGCAGGGCTCCTTAGAGCAAAGTGTTATTGACATCAAAAACTCGCCGGTGTATGCTGATTTGTTTCTTAAAGCTTACCCAAACGACATTGAAGCCCTTACTACATATACAATAACAAATGCTGTTTCCTCTTATGTACGTTCACTCGTTTCTTTAAATTCCCGGTTCGATAAATATATGAGGGGTGATGAAAAAAAACTTACCCCTTCAGAAAAAAACGGGTTTAACCTTTTTGCCGGCAAAGCAAAATGCGCCACCTGCCATTTTATCCCATTATTTAACGGCCTTGCCCCGCCTGTATTTAATGATACCGAATCAGAAATATTAGGTGTACCCGGATCAGCGTCAAAAATTAACCCGGTACTTGATAAAGATTCAGGCAAGGCTGGTTTTACCCAGTCGGTCATTCATAATTTTTCTTTTAAAACACCAACCATCCGTAACGTGGCATTAACGGCTCCATACATGCACAATGGTGTTTTTAATACACTTGAGGAAGTTGTAGATTTTTATAACGATGGCGGTGGCAAGGGGTTAAAAATTGACCCTCCAAATCAATCGCTGCCATTTGATAAGCTAAATCTTTCTGCAAAAGAAAAAAAAGATATTATTGCTTTTATGAAAGCACTTACTGATACTTCCGGAAAACATTAAGCCTGTCTGTTATTTAAGCAAATAATTTTAAACTTAGAATACCGGTTATTATTTTCTATTAATATGTAGTTAATAGTAAGAAAGTGTATTTTTACTTTTTAATAAATTAATAAAATGAGTACATTTTCAGACAACAGGCCCATTATTGGTATTAGCTGCGGAGATATCAATGGAATAGGAATAGAGATCATCATAAAAACAATTAGCGATAACCGGATACTGGATATTTGTACCCCTGTTATTTTCGGAAACAACAAAGTGCTGAATTTTTACAGAAAAAGTCTGGCTGACAGCAATATCAACTTTACAACTGCCAAAGATCTGGGCCGGATAAACAACAAGCAATTAAATCTTTATAACTGCTGGGAAGAAGAAGTGGTTATTAATCCCGGTATACTGAATGATATTGGCGGTAAATATGCAGTTAAGAGTTTAACAGCAGCAGGTCAGGCATTAAAAGAAAATAAGATTGATGGTTTGGTTACAGCACCCTTGCATAAAAGCAATACACAATCTGATAGTTTTAATTTTACAGGACATACCCCTTATTTAAAAAACTTGTTTGGTGCTGCCGATGTGGCCATGTTTATGATAGCTGAAAATATGAGGGTGGCCCTGCTTACGGAACATGTACCTGTAAATGAAATTGCTAAAAAAATAAATAAGGATAACATCATCAGCAAACTGCAGATCATCAATAACTCTTTAAAAAGAGATTTTAATATTAACAAGCCAAGAATCGCTGTGCTTGGTTTAAATCCCCATGCAGGCGATGAAGGATTGATAGGTAAAGAAGAAGAAGATATTATAAAGCCTGCTGTTAAAGAAGCGAAGAACCGTGATATTTTTTGCTTTGGCCCTTACCCTGCGGATGGTTTTTTTGCCCGAGGGCATTATGAGAAATTTGATGCTGTTCTGGCAATGTATCACGACCAGGGATTAATACCTTTTAAATCGCTGGCTATAGGCGAAGGTGTAAATTATACTGCTGGTTTACCAGGCGTACGTACATCACCCGACCACGGTACTGCTTTTGATATTGCAGGACAGGGAAAAGCTGATGAGTCTTCATTTAGAGAGGCTATTTATAAATGTGTTGATATAATTAATGGCCGCAGGGAATATGATGAGCAGCATAAGAATCCGCTTGACAAAAAAAGCTCGGTTATTACTGCCAATATGGTTGATGAGCGGATAAATGATATGCCGGAGTAAAGTCAGGCATCATTTCCATTGCACTCTCTTTTAATTCTTCGCTGGAAATATTCTATTGAGGGATTTTCAAAATCATCATCGCAAAGGCAGCCAAAGGAGTTATGAGAGCAATAAATCCCCAGATATCCCAGGCAAAATATAACTTATCAAAATATTTCCAGTCAAAATCAGTGTTTGTGTTTTCATTTAATGAAAGCCTGTAAATTTTCTTTTGTAATGGTGCCAGTTTAAATCCGAATACAAGACCGGAAATGGAAAACATAATGACAGACCAGAAGATCCACCCGGTTCCAACTATGGGAAAATGTCCAAAAATGGCAGCCAGTATTCCTCCTGAAGTAATAATGATAACTCCCGGAATGGTAAAGTATTTATCCGCTTTGATGATACCTTTCATGGCAAAAGAAATAATTTTCAAATCCCTTGTTTTTACAGCTATACGCATCCAGAACAGGCCCGTAATGATATTCCCTAAAAATATTACAACAGCCATCAGGTGTATCAGTTTAAGATAAGCATAGTTCATATGAAATGTTTAAACCTGTTATTGTCCGTTTGGATTCATATAAGTCTGCAACGCTTTTACATATTCTTCAAAAGCTTCAATTCCTTTTTTGGTGATCTTACAGATAGTTTGCGGATAATTATTGCTGAATTGTTTGGTAACATCTAAGTAACCGGCGTCTTTTAATTTATTGATCTGAACACTTAAATTTCCGGCAGTAGCATTTGTTTTTTCTTTTAAAAAAGTAAACTCGGCCTCACGTACACTGATGAGCAGGCTTACTACTGCAAGTCTGAGTTGTGAATGTAATATGGGGTCGAGTTCCTGGAATTCCATGATAAAATCCTTTCTTATGATTTGGTCAGATTGTTTGTTTTTTTATACTGGCTTCTTAAAATAAACCCGGGTATGATATACCCAATTAATACGGCGGCTGCCATAATCAGCATATCGTACCTGAATTCCTTATTAATGAATATGGCAATAGCGCCGGCCCAATTAACAACAGCACCTGTCATCAGCGCTTTTGATTTAATGACACCTCCTTTAATCAACATCAAAAAGGCAAAGATCATCAGCAAAAAGCCAAAGCCGGCGTTAGGACCAACCGCTGCATTTATAGAAAAAATGATGATAAACAGGCAAATAATAAAGCCTATATCAACCAGTCGAAGCAGATCATCTACGTATGTTCTTACTGCCTTTTTCTTATGCATAAGCATCTCATAACTCAATAACACAATAGTAACTATGCCAAAAATATTCCATCCCAAAAAGATATTATCCGAACCAATATCAATAAAAATATAAGTAGATATTGAGGTCAGAAAAAGCATAATTCCCCACAAAAGCCAACTGATGCCGCTATCGGTAATATTGCTTTTAGCCTGGTTTATCATCTGATGTATGATCTCCAGGCTTTTTTCATTTGTGAGTTGTTGATCGCTAGACATATTGTTTACTATTTATTAAAAGTCATTTTGAAAGCATGTTTAATTTATCACGGATTAAATTTCGTCATGCCGTTTTATTTAACTGCTTGTATTTTCTTCGGAGCAGATAACCCGGAATGATCCAGGCAGCAATTACTGCAGCAGCTAATAATAATAAAACATAGAGCGGTGGAATAAAAACAGATAAAGCAGCAAGACTCCAGCAAACGATACCTCCAATAACCAGCGGTTTAAACTCCATGGCAATGCCTGATAAAAAAGTGGGCGTTCCGTAAAAAAGCAATATGAGGGAATTGATGATGTTCCAGTTATTTGTTTTACTTATGATAACCGAAACAACCAACATGCAAATGCCAAAGCTTACCCATATATAGTTAATGATCTTCTCACTATATGTTTTCACATTTTCTTTTTTCTCCTTCCGGCTTAAATAAAATATCTGAAATATAACAGCGATCCAGCAACTGGTCCAGACAATTTCAGGACGCTCAAACCAATTGAATTTGAGAAAAATAAAATGAGCGATTGAGGAGAAAAAAACCAGCCATCCCCATAGCAGGTACAAAAATCCATTTTCGCTGAAACGGTTTTTTGCCTGGTTGATCATACTGTTAATTAACTGCAGGCTGTCAGTTGGCGATAAATTTTCGTTTTGCGTTGTCATGTTTTTTTATTTACAGATTACCCTTTCATATATATGAAAGGGTAATCTTTTATGTAATTATTTACATTCCTTAATTAACAGCTCAACCCTTTCTTTTCCCCAATTGGGATGAAGTTCGCTGGCTGTTTTAAATTTATTGTACTTATCAAGCGATGATTGTAAAACCGGTTTTGCAGTTGCACAACCTCCGCCAAACTGTTCTGGTGTATATTTTAATCCCTGGCCTTTTAAATATTCAGGCCTTGGATTTGCAGGGTCCTGTTGCGTGGCCGCATCAAGGTGCGACTGGCTTTCCGGCCCGTATTCCATATACCGCTGCATGGGATTTACCATCATGTGTGCACTGGCAATCATGCTTTTTATGCAACTGATCTCTGAATTATTTGGTTGCAATGCATCTGCCTTGTCAATCAACTCTGTTGCCTTATCAGCGATGGCATCAATTTTCGATTTATCCTGTTCCATGTAGGTATAGTTAACCTGGCAAAGTGCAGCATAATAATAAGCCAGCCATTGATTTTTTTCTGCAATGGCAATACGCTCAAATTTGTTGGCAAGACTCAGGAGATCTGCAGGATTTTTAAAACTGGTATCAATTGCCGCTATATTACTTTTCATGCTGGCAATATATTTTTCGCTTTGTGCGTTTGCGCTGATTACTAAAAAGGAAACAGCAGCCATTAGAAATAACTTTTTCATTTTTTTTCTTTTTGTTTGTTTATTTATTTTTTTTTCTGTTGATTTTTTAACTTTTCATATTCGCTTTCAACTGAATTTGCCCTGGGAAAAATATAGGCTCCTGCAAAATGAAATGCAAGCCCTACCCCCCAGCCAAGTGTTGACCAAAGCGGCCATGGGAAATTGCCCCAACTGATATTACTAAAACTAAAATCTTCATGGTGCGAAGAAGACATGAACCAAACGGCCCATAAAAAAGCATTTATAATGATATAGGTAACTAAATGCGATTTAAAGCCTGCCCTTTTTTGTGCTATCTCCCATAAGACAGGGTCTTTTCCTTCGGGAGCTGGTAGATAATCTGACATAAAAAAATGTTTAGAAGCCTCACCCCAACCCCTCTCCAAAGGAGAGGGAACTGGTAGATATTAGCGATGATTGATGTTTTGTTATTAATAAAGAACTTTTATTTTTTTTCATTCTTCCCCTTCGCTCTCCTTCCCTTTCGGGGAAGGGTTGGGATGGGGCCTAAAGGTTATTGTTGATCGCATCCTGTGTTCTGTCTATTCCAAAACTTAAAAAGCAGCCTATAAAAACAAAACGCTTTGATGGCGCTGTTACTGCTTCTTTCCTTGTTCCGGCATTATTATAATTGTAATTGAATACCTGGTTTTGCCCCAGCACATTATTAATACCCAATACCCAAACTACAAATGCTTTGGGATTTGTTTTACCGATGCTGGGTAAATAATTCACACTAAAGCTCATGCTGTTGTAGTTGATGGTTTTTCCGGCATCGCCAATTACATATTTATTCTGTGTGTTATCATAGTCAAAGTGATAGTAAGGACGGCCGGTTGCAAAATTGTAACTCATGTTGAATCCGGTTTTCCATTTTGTAACAAATTTCTTTACCACAAAGGCGGCGGTATGATTTGCTGCAAAGGAAGGAGTGATGGCCTGCGGATAATTTAAATAATCTCTTTTAGTATCTAAATAAGAATACGATATCCAATAGTCAACATTCTTAAATGTTTTTTTATCCCTGAAGAATAGCTCCAGTCCCTGTGCATGGCCAAAACCATTGTTATTGGCAGCAACCTCACGGCCGGTTGAAGACGCAGATGTTTTATACAGATCGGTATACTTTTTATAAAAAGCCTCTACCCGGAAAGTACGGTTGCTGGTCATTTTTTGATACTGAAGTATATAATGCGCCGCTCTGGAATAATCAATACCTGCAATTGCCGGCAGGTTTTTTCTTTCGGGATTCTGATAAAATAACCCGTAAGCAAATGACGCCTGGCTGTTATCCCTGAACTTATAAGCTACCGATACCCTGGGAGCTATGTTCCATTTATTTACTACCTGCGAATGCTCTACCCTGCCGCCAATTTTTGCAGCAAGGCTGTTGGTGATAAAAATATCCGCTTCAGAAAATACCGATACCAGGTTATCTGTGACCGTTTCGGCATATTGCGTGCCATCAAATAATGTATAGGTTGACTTTTCCTTGCTATAAAAATAATCCGAGCCGAAACGAATTACATTCAGGCCGTTCATTTTTTTATCAAGTACAAACCTTGCCTGCGCATATGCTGCATTATTTTTCAGTTTAAAATTTTTAAAGGCATAGAATGAAGGATTGGTTATTGTTTGTTTTTGATTATTTGCATCCTGCAGCTCATTGTTGATATCATCTTTATTGGTGCTGTAACTCACGCCGGTTGTCAGCTTCCAGCCCATGCCCAGATTTTCACGCCAGTTGATATTATGATACATATTTAGATTTTCAATCGAAAAAGCATTTTTCAAAACAGTTGAATCAATGTCGGCACTTTTAAAGCCTGTTTTATTGGCGCTGATATAACCATAGTATTTTATCATACCACCACTCCTGGTCCTTATCCTGAAATTGGCATCGCCCTGGTGATACACGGGTATCTGAAAAAAGTCCTGCTTTTGTTTATTAATGGCGAAGCCAAGCCAGAGATTGGCATAATTATATGAAACACCCCATGATGATTTTTTATCCTTCGACAAATGCTGAATACCACCGCCAATACCGATAACAGACACGCCAAGATCAGCCTGTGTTCTTTCAGGTAAATCGTTGCTTTCTAAAATTAATGCCGAAGAAAGTGCCTGGCCGTACAATGCAGAATATCCTCCCGAACTAAAAATGGTTCCTTTAAAGAGAAAAGGATTAAAACGGCCACGTGTTGCAATGCCCGGCGTACTGCTGTAAAAGAAATTATTTACCAGGTTTCCATCCATGTATATCTTACTCTCCGTAGCCGATCCTCCTCTTACAAACAAGCCTTCGCTTTCGCCAACCTGCTGAGTACCAGGCAGGGTTTTAAAAGCGCTGGTAACATCGCCATTGGCGCTGGGGGTGGTTACTATATCTAAAGCTGATAAAACTGCACCTTTATTTTTATCACTGGCTACAAAAGAACCGGCAGATATTACAACTGCTTTTAATTCGGTAACCAACTCCTTTAAATTAATATTTAATACAACAGGGGAGTTGCTAATATTTAATTCCTGCTCAAATGACCGGTAACCTATAATAGATGCTTCTAATATTTGTTTGCCTTTTTCAGTAGTGCTGAATGAAAAACTACCACTTGAGTCGCTGGTTGCTCCATCGTAAGTATCCCGCAAAGTTATGCTCACACCATACAACGATTTTCCCTTGTTATCGGTTATTTTACCTGATATTTTAATCTGTGCTTTAACTGAAAGCACGAGAATTAAAAAGAGTAAGGTCAATGCGTATTTCATTCTTCTAAATTTTACACAAACGTAAAGTAGTTTATTTTATAAACCAAATATTTTCTCAAGAATATTTTTTTTAATGATTGAAAAAGGCTGAAAACTGAATATTCAATACCGATATAACTAATTGATTATTATTTATTTATGTTAATGTACGGTAGTGCATACCTAGCTGTTAGTTTAATCAAGAACTTATTAACATCCCCGAAATTTTATTTTTTTATGTGGGGGCAATTTGTAATTTAGCAATAGAATTTAATGGGTTAGTAAGTACAAAGGGTCAGCAGAAATGTTGACCCTTTTACTTTTTAGAGGCCTCACCCCAACCCCACTCCAAAGGAGAGGGAACTGGCAGAAAGACTCTTTTCAAAAAAAATGTTTTTAGTTTTGTTTCGGGTCCATAAGATATTTTGATCGTCTCTTTTATACTTTCATTTTTTATTCTTCATTAAAACGTTTCTATTCTACATTCGTAGTTCGTAAATTTCTATATTGAAGATGAGTAAAACTAAGTCAGCATTTTTTTGTCAGAGTTGTGGTTACGAAAGTGCCAAGTGGTTAGGTAAGTGCCCAAGCTGTAACAGCTGGAATACTTTTGTAGAAGAAGTAATTGTAAAAGGCAGCGACAAAAAAGAAAAAGACGACTGGCGTGATTTCTCCGGACTGGGAAAACAAAAAACCATTTCGATAAACGAAGTAAGCAGTGCCGAGGAAAAAAGAATCCTTACAACCGATGCAGAATTAAACCGTGTGCTTGGTGGCGGCATTGTTTTAGGAAGCATTGTTTTAGTTGCCGGTGAACCGGGCATTGGCAAATCAACTTTGTTTTTGCAAAACGGTTTGCAACTTAACAATGTTGTTACACTGTATATAAGTGGTGAGGAAAGTGAGCAGCAGATAAAAATGCGTGCCGACAGGATTGGTGTTGGCAGCGATAACTTTTATATCCTCACCGAAACCAATACCCAAACCATTTTTCAGGAAATAAAAAAACTGAAACCGCAACTTGTGATTGTAGATTCTATTCAAACCCTGCAATCGCCTTTTGTAGAGAGCGGCCCCGGAAGCATAAGCCAGATAAGGGAAACAGCCGGAGAGCTGCAGCGATTTGCAAAAGAAACCAGCACGCCTGTTTTTTTAATCGGCCATATAACTAAAGATGGTGCTATTGCCGGACCAAAGATTTTAGAGCACATGGTTGATACTGTTTTACAGTTTGAAGGTGACCAGCATTATGCCTACCGCATTTTACGTACATTGAAAAACCGCTTCGGTTCTACATCCGAACTGGGTATTTACGAAATGACCGGCACCGGCATGAGGGCAGTAAGCAATCCGTCCGAAATTTTAATTACACAAAAAGAGGAGCAATTAAGCGGTATTGCCATTGCTGCCACTATGGAAGGCATGCGACCTTTATTAATTGAAGGACAGGCATTGGTTACCCAAAGTGTTTACGGCACACCGCAGAGAACTGTAAGTGGTTTTGATCTGCGACGTTTACAATTATTATTAGCAGTGTTGGAAAAGCGTGGCGGTTTTCATTTTGGTGTTAAAGATGTTTTTATAAATATTGCCGGTGGAATAAAAGTAGAAGACCCTTCGATTGATCTTGCAATTGTAAGTGCGTTGTTAAGCAGCTACGAAGATGTACCCATCAACCAGCATTATTGTTTTGCAGGCGAAGTTGGTTTGAGCGGAGAGATAAGAGCGGTGAACAGGATTGAGCAACGTATTGCCGAAGCAGAGAAACTAGGCTTTGAAAAAATTATTCTCAGTAAGTACAATTCTAAATCGTTGGGTAAAATAAAGCACAATATTGAAGTGGTGCCGTTGAGTAAAGTGGAGGAGCTATATCAGTATTTGTTTTAAAGAAAAATTCCATTTAAAAGCCAAAAGGAGTTTTCTAATTCTATAATTTATTCTTTTTTCTTTCCAAATATTGGTTTAATGTCGTAAGCTTTCATCAGTATTAAACAAATACTTAAAAATGCCATAAACATAATAAAGTACCGCTGATAACCATCAGGCAAAACATTTACCTGGTAAAAGAACCATACTGTCATTAAGCAATAGATACCAATCCAGATAATTTTACTTTTTTTCATCTTGTTCAAATTTTCAATACTAAACTACAATTTCTATTTTAAAATATAGAAAATACTTTAACTTGTATAGGTAATTATGCAACGATGATTACCAGTTTGAAATATTTATTCAAAAGCACCGTACACCTGCTCTACCCACATATATGTACAGGTTGCGGATCAGATCTGCTTGACGAAGACAACCTGCTTTGCCTGAAGTGCATCCACGATCTGCCACATACCAATTTTGCAAACCTTGCCAGTAACCCGGTTGAAAAATATTTTTGGGGGCGCATTCCTTTGCAGGTTGCATACAGCCAGTTTTATTTTTCTAAAGAGTTTTTAATACAGCATTTAATACATCAGCTTAAATACAGAGGCGATACCAAAATTGGTTTTTACCTGGGCGAGCTGATGGGTAAGACATTATTAAAAAGCGACCGCTTTAAAGATATTAATGCGTTGGTTCCTTTGCCCCTTTACGCCGATAAAGAACACAAACGTGGTTACAACCAGGCAGCGGTAATCTGCGATGGCATGTCTTCTGTAATGAATGTACCTGTATATAATAAGTATGTCATCAGGCAGCATGCCACCGAAACCCAAACCCGTAAACACCGAACCGAACGTTGGGAGAATGTGAAAGACAGTTTTAAAGTGATAAAAGAAACTGAACTGGCCGGCAAACATCTTTTATTGGTTGATGATGTGGTAACAACCGGTGCAACATTAGAAGCCTGTGGTTCGGTGATATTGCAAACTGCGGATGTTAAGCTAAGTATTGCCACATTAGCCTATGCGCCTAAATAGCTCAGGGCGAACCTGTCCCGATTTTTTCGGGAGTTGAAATACTTTATACAAATAGCTCTAAATTTGAAAAATGAAAAGAATCCCTGTCCTTTTTTGTGTTTTTACTTTTGTCTTTTGCCTTTTTCTTGCTTCCTGCAAAAAGGATTCTTTTATTACCAGCGAATTTGCCCGGCTGTATATCAATGCCGACACATTAAAATATGATACCGTTTTTACCACAACGGGCTCCATCACCAAATCATTTAAGATCATCAATGAAAACAACCAAAAGCTGCGCTTAAGTAAAGTAAAACTAATGGGTGGCGCAACCTCACCTTATAAAATGAATGTAGATGGAGCAGCAACAACTGAAGTAAACGATCTGATTATTGATGCCAACGACAGTATTTATGTTTTTGTATCGGTTACCATCAATCCCAATGCAACCAATCTGCCTTTTATAGTCAGCGACAGTATCTTCATAAACTACAATGGCAATAATCGTTATGTACAATTACAAGCCTTCGGGCAAAATGCAAATTTTTTAAGCAGCCGCTTAATAACAGGAAATGTTGTATGGACTAACAACCTTCCTTATGTAATTCTTGGCAGTATAAGAATAGATACAACAGCTTCCTTAACCATTCAGCCCGGTTGTAAAATTTATTCTTATGCCAATGCGCCGTTTATTGTTGATGGCACATTAATCGTAAATGGCACACAAACCAGCAATGTTGTCTTTACCGGCGACAGGCTTGATGAAGATTATAAGGATTTGCCCGCAAGCTGGCCCGGCATTTATTTCCGTGGCAGCAGTAAAGACAATGTGCTTACCTATGCCGTTGTTAAAAATGCTTACCAGGCCATTGTTACCGAAAAGCCGTCGGTAAATGCAAACCCAAAACTTATTTTGCATCAGTGCATTGTTGATAATGCATATGATGCCGGCATTCTTTGTGTAAACAGCAGCCTGCAGGCCGATAACAGTTTAATAAGTAATTGCGGCAATAATATCATTTTAAGCTATGGAGGTGTTTATAATTTTACACATTGTACCGTAGTTGCTTATTCTTCCGCTTATCTAAACCATAAAAACCCGGTACTAAATGTAAATAATTTTTTAACCCAGTCCGGCACAACATTAACAGCCGACTTAAATGCTGTGTTCCGCAATAATATTTTCTGGGGCGATGAAGGAACTGTAGATAATGAAGTCGTTGTAAATAAGCAGGGTGGAAACACTTTCAATGTTTTGTTCGAAAAAAATATTTATCGTTTACTGGCTGATCCGGCCAATAGTTCCTTGACAGGTAATTTAAAAAACGCCGATCCGTATTTCGACAGTATTGATGTAAACAAAAAGATATACGATTTCAGGATAACGATAAATGCTGCTTCACCTGCTATAAATGCTGGTACTTTAACGGGTTTCCCTAAAGACCTGGATGACAAAAACCGTAATGCAGGTTTGCCAGACCTGGGATGTTATGAACGGCAGTGATCTTGTTAACCCTCGGTTAAACAGTTAAGTGAGTATTGCAATAAAGATTCTTTAAACAAAACAGTTTTAACTTTGTTACTCATAAAAATAAAACCATGATCAAATTATTAACCATCAGTGCAGTTTTACTATCCTGCAATTTGCAAACAACTGAAATCAGTGATTCAGGGTATGACAAAACAAATTTTACCCCGCCAAAAACAGTTACTGAAAAATCCATTTACGATTTTAAAGTAGAAGGCCTGGAAGGCGGCACCATTGATTTTTCAACCTTTAAAGGAAAGAAAATACTGATTGTAAATACCGCCAGCAAATGTGGTTATACGCCTCAATACGAAGGATTACAAAAATTATACGATACCTATAAAGACAAACTGGTTATCATTGGTTTCCCTGCCAACAATTTTGGGGGACAGGAACCAGGCACTGCCGTTGAAATACAAGAGTTCTGTAAAAAAAATTACGGAGTAACTTTTCCCATGGCAGCTAAGATTTCTGTAAAGGGTGATGATATAGCCCCTATTTACCAGTGGCTTTGCAACAAAACGCAAAACGGCGTTTTGGATGCCGAAGTTGGCTGGAACTTTGGAAAATTTTTACTGGATGAAAATGGTAAGCTGTTAAATTATTTCCCCAGCAAGGTTAAGCCGATGAGTGAGGAGATAACGGGTAAATTATAAGACCTCACCCTGCCTGCCTGCCGGCAGGCAGGGTGAGGGAACTGGTAGGTGGCAACCGTTAAATTCTACACTTCTTTTATAATCTTACATACTTCGCTTTTATCTTCGCATTTTCCTCTCTCCGCCAATTGGCGGAAAAGATAGAGTGGGGCTTCTTATATTTGCACTCATGCAATTCCAAACCATCACCGGGCAAAAAGAAACAAAGGAGCAACTGGTTCACATGATTCAGCAAAACAGGCTTAGCCATGCTTTATTGTTTTTAGGAAAAGAAGGCAGCGGTGCTTTACAACTGGCTCTGGCATTTGCACAATACATCGTCTGCAAACCACAACCAGCAGAAGTTGATTTGTTTGCGGCGCCAAACGAGAAACAAGAAACGGCACAACCAGAAACCAGAAACGACTCTTGTGGAATTTGCCCCGCCTGCAAAAAAGCAAACGAACTCATTCATCCCGATATACATTTTTCTTATCCGGTCATCACAAAAAAACCGGGCGAAAAACCCATCAGCACCGATTTTATTAAAGAATGGCGTGAGTTCATCAACACAAATCCTTACGGCAATATTTACGACTGGTTACAATTTATTGGCGCTGAAAATAAGCAGGGAAATATCACCGCACATGAATGCAACGATATCATCCGCAAACTCAATTTAAAAAGTTTTGAGAGCGAGTACAAAATACTCATCATGTGGATGCCCGAATTTTTAGGCAAGGAAGGAAACAAATTATTAAAACTGATTGAAGAGCCGCCGCCAAATACTTTGTTCATTCTGGTTGCAGAAAATGAAGACTTAATTCTGCCGACGATTTTATCAAGAACTCAACTTGTAAAAATACCCATGCTCTCAAATTTAGAAGTTGAAGCATCACTGGAACTGAATGCCGGTGTAGCCATGGAAAAAGCCCAGCAAATTGCTGCCGTATCCGAAGGCAATTACCGTGAGGCTTTGCAATTACTACAACATGCCGATGATGATTGGGAACTTATGTTAAGAGATTGGCTTAACGCCGTAATAAGAACAGGCCCGGTTGCACAGGTAAAATGGATTGATGACACTGCTAAACTCGGCCGGGAAAAACAAAAACAGTTTCTCCGCTACTTCATTCATCTGCTCGAAGAATCAATAAGATTGAGAGTAATGGACCCATCGGCCAACGGTCAACGATCAACGAACAAGGACTTTGCCATACGGTTAAACAAACTCTGCTCCCTCAGCCAGCAGGAAGCTATCATCAACGAATTAAACAAAGCCAGCTATTATATTGAGCGTAATGCCAACGCAAAAATGCTCTTTCACGCCCTTTCCATCAGGTTGTACCATATTATTAACAACAAATCGTTAATTTTGGTTAATTAATGAGGAACAGAGCAGAGGAACAGAAATTACTGATTTGAGTTGATGTTTGTGTATTATATATTTTGATACCGGCTTTTTCAACAATATTCATCATCGTTGCGTCGCAATCCTTTCATCGGCATACCAATGTGCAACATTTCCTGCCGGGTAGAAAAATATAGCACAAGAGTGCGACGCCAATGAAGTTGAGTAAGGAAATACAGCTTGGTTAAAAAAATACTCAACGAAATCCCGATGTATCGGGACTAATAGTAATTCTGCCGCCCGGCTCATAAGTATTTTCCTCCTTTAGCATTTTTAATTTTGACTTTTTAATTTTTTACAGATATGGGATGTGGAAGTTGCGGTACAAGTAAAGATGGTGCACCAGGTGGTTGCCAGAGCCATGGCAATTGCTCAAGCGGCGGTTGCAATCGTATGAATGTGCATGATTGGTTAGCCAACCTGCCCTTCAGCGACCCCGAAAGCAGTTGTAGAGTTATTGAAGTAAGTTTCAACAATGGCAGCCGTAAGGATTTTTTCAAAAATAATACTCTACATCATTACGAAAAGGGCGACATGATTGCCGTGGAAGGCGTAAGTGGTTTTGATGTGGGTATGGTAAATATTACCGGAGAACTCGTTCGGTTGCAAATGAAAAAACACAGGATAGATGAAAAAAGTCCGGATATAAAAAAAGTTTTACGCCGTGCAACTGATGTTGATATTGCTAAAATGCTGGAATCGAAAGCCCGTGAAGCGCATGTACTCATCCGCAGCCGTGCCATGGCCCGCCAGTTAAAACTGGAATTGAAAATGGCCGAAGTGGAAGTGCAGGCCGATAGCCGCAAAGCAACTTTCTTTTACATTGCCGATGACCGGGTTGACTTTAGAGAACTCATAAAATTATACGCTTCTGAATTTAAAGTGAAGGTGGAAATGCGCCAGATAGGCGCCCGCCAGGAAGCCGGAAAAGTAGGTGGTATAGGAAGTTGCGGCCGTGAGCTTTGCTGCAGCAGCTGGTTAACCGATTTTAAAAGTGTAAATACCAACACGGCACGTTACCAGAATTTAAGCATTAACCAAACCAAATTAAGCGGACAATGCGGCCGCCTGAAATGCTGTTTAAATTATGAGCTGGATACCTACATGGATGCATTGCAGTTTTTTCCCGAAGATGCAGATATGATTGAGATGGAAAAAAGCCGTGCTTTTTTGGTGAAGAAAGATATTTTCCGCAACCTGATGTGGTACACCATGCCCGACAGCAATAAGCAATATCCGTTAACTATTGAGCGGGTTAAAAAAATAAAAGAATTAAATAAGCAGGGTATTCGTCCGGCAGATTTGGAACCTGTTGAAGTAGTAAGCAGCAAACCAAAAGAAATTGAACCAACTTATGCCGATGTAGTAGGACAGATAAGTTTAAAAAGCCTGGAAAAAACAAGTCGTAAAAGGAGAGACCAGGAAAGAGTTGGTAACCAACCAAGGGGTAGGGGCCGTGGCCAGGGGCAACAACAGGGCGGAGGAAATCAAAACCGTCAGCAAAGCGGTGGTGGTAATCAACAAAGCCGTTCGCAAAACCTGGGTGGAGGTGGAAATCAGCCACAGGGTGGAGGAAACAGGCAAAATCGAGGTGGCGGAAATCAGGGCGGAGGCAACAATCAGAACCGGAATAAAAGGAATAATAATCCTAACAGGCAGCAAAACCAAAGCCGAAATCAAAACCCTAATAATAACAGCGGGGATAAAAAATAACAAACTAATAAATAAAACGTCGGTATTTACACCCGGCGTTTTTTATTTTTGCAGTATAATATAATACATGTCGATAACAGTAAATAATCTAACCAAAACATACGGCGCACAAAAAGCGGTTGATGCTGTTTCTTTTAATATAGATAAAGGAGAGATTGTTGGTTTCCTCGGCCCAAATGGTGCAGGCAAATCAACCACTATGAAGATCATTACCGGCTATCTCCCCTCAACAGCAGGCACAGCAACAGTTTGCGGTATTACTGTAGATGAAAGTAATAACGAAACTAAAAAGAAGATTGGTTATTTACCTGAAGCTAATCCCTTGTACTATGATATGTATGTACGGGAGTATATTGATTTTATCACCAATGTACATGCTGTAAAAAATAAAAAAGAAAAGATTGAAGAAGTTATAAAAACTGTTGGCTTAACTGTTGAAGCCAATAAAAAAATTGGCCAGTTGAGCAAAGGTTATAAACAACGTGTTGGTTTGGCCGCTGCCTTAATACATGACCCCGAAGTTTTAATTTTAGATGAACCCACCAGCGGATTAGACCCTAACCAGATTGTTGAAATACGGGATGTAATTAAAAGACTGGGAGAAAATAAAACAGTACTCTTCTCTTCTCATATTTTACAGGAAGTGCAGGCCATTTGCGACAGAGTCATCATCATCAACAAAGGAAAGATTGTGGCAGATGACAGTTTAAGCAATCTGCAAAAAGGCAGCAGCGGTAAACATATTGTGGCGGTTGAATTTAACGGCGGTGCAACTATTGAAATGCTAAGCACTTTAAAAGATGTTACTGATGTTGAGCAACTTTCAACTTTCAGCTTTCAACTTTCAACTGTTAACCCCGAAGCCGTGAGAAAGCAATTACTGCAATTATCTATTGATAAAAACTTAAACATTATTTCTTTACAAAGCCAAAGCAATAGTTTAGAAGAAGTGTTCAGGAGTTTAACAAAATAATTATTATTTAGGCTTACCCCATACCTTCTCATGTACTTTTACTTCAAAATTTGAGCATTGGCGGATAAAACGCCCAAAGCAAATAAACATAGTAATATATGTAGGCTAAATTTGTTCAACATTTCTACTTCATCTGAAAACAAATCCATTGAATTTTGCCTTTTGTTCCGGTCGTTATTAATTGGATGTTTCTTACCGAAGAGCTTTTCGTGGGCGAAAAGTTCATCCGTCTGACGGAGAGGTTTCCAACCTTTGAAGTCTGGGCTTTCATCGCATATTCAGCGCCGGCGGAAATTTTATAGTCATTGTCATCCCAGTCATTAGTTTCAAGCACAGGAAACCTGTCGTTGTAAGTAAGATAAAAGCCGAAAGTATTTGGGTCGTAGTTTGTTGCCGCAATAATAATGTATGTTTTATTGGCTTCCACATTTATTGTCCGATTATACGAGCCGCTGTTTTTATAAACCCCGTAATCAACCAACGTCGCTCCCTTTTTAATGCTTTCGGCTTTAAACACCTCAATTAATTCTTGAATTTCATCAGAACCCGAACTAACAGAAGTGGATGGGGCATTTGAGGTGTTTGGAGCAGGATTGGTAGCTTTGTCATATTTTTCACCGCCATTAAATGTTAGTTGTTTGCCAGCATTTTCATTATTATAACTATCCAATACATTGTTAAGCAGTTTTGCCAATTCTTCCTTATCAAAATTCACTGTAGTGCGAAATTGACTATATTCATTATACCCATTATTCCAGGTAGAAAAAACACACTCGCTATTTTCTTTGCATTTTAAAATTACGCTGTTGGCGTCTAGCTTTACTACGGCTTCACCCAGGTCGCTCATTTTAGCTTTACAATATTCACCGGCTTTAAATTTGGTATACCAGTAGCCATCTTTTATTTCAACATTGCCGTAATAGCCATTATTAAAACTGCTTAAATATTTATTTAGCTTTTGCAATGCTTCTTCGGTATTTTTTACTGTTAAAGCACCCTTGGATGTAACTACTTCTTCTTTTTTAGAAGATACAAATACACCGTCTTTATAAATTTCTGTATAGTTTTCGTTACTGCTTTTTATATAATGCTTAACTGTACCATCAAATCTGCCATTTTTATAAATGCCTGCATAAGTATCTCCATTTTTTGTGCTATAAATGCCTTCGCCGTGGTACAATCCATTAGCAAAAATGCCTTCGTAGGTATCGCCGTTTTTTAAAACATCTTTTCCTTTGCCCTCGGGTTTATTATTTGCCCAATTACCGGTGTACACTTTATTGTCAAAGTAAGCCATTTTGCCATTGCCGGTTTTTACTCCATTTTTAAAACTGTCATTGTATTGATAGCCATCCAAATCAATAAATTCGCCAATTCCATTTTGGCAATCGCCACTTACGCAAACATTTAAAAAACTGCTTCTATCGGCTCTTGATATTTTTACATTATTAATGGCTGTACCGTTTCGCAAAAGGCTCATGGTGCTAATGTCAGTTGCTGCACTAAATAATTTTGCAACTGCATCTAAGTTCAATCCTGTTAGGTCGTTGGAATTTATAGAGACAATAATATCACCTGTTTGCATACCTGCTTTAGCCGCCGGGCCATTTTTAAACACAGTTAGCACAAAAGTTTGTTTCCCGTCGTTATTATACGTAAAACCAAAACTTTTTTGGGCATATAAACCTGTAACATTTGCAAGAGCAAAGACCAGTAACGCAAGAATTTTCATGAAGTATATTTTAGTTTGATATTATTTGGGAAACGCTCATTAAGCAAGGTTCGGCATCAGCGCTTGTTAAAAAAGAGGGACAGGTACATTTCATTATTTTCATTCTATGATAAAAATATGGATTTAACCTGTTATACGTATACCCTGCGTTGGGTATATTAAAATTTTTGCTAAACAATAGCTTAATGAAGCATTTTGACTTAGAGTTTTTATCTTTACTGAAAATTCACTCACCTTAAAATAAAATCCAGCTAATTCTTTTCTCTATATCGAAAAAAGAGTTTTTGGTACAACTAACATGAGCTATATCGCCTCCATTCATGCCCGCCAGATCTTAGACAGTCGTGGTAACCCAACCGTAGAAGTTGACATTTTAACCGAAAACGAATGCTTGGGCCGTGCTGCCGTGCCAAGCGGCGCCAGTACCGGTATTCATGAAGCCGTTGAATTACGTGACGGTAATAAAAAACTGTACGGAGGTAAAGGTGTGTTGAAAGCAGTAAAGAATATCAACACTATTCTTACCGATAATTTATTAGGATGGGATGTTGCAGATCAAACCGGTATTGATGCCATGATGATTGCATTGGATGCTACGCCGAATAAAGCAAAGCTGGGTGCCAATGCTATTCTTGCAATAAGTATGGCAGTTGCAAAAGCTGCTGCACTGGAAGCTAATCTTCCTTTGTATCGTTACATAGGTGGTACCAATGCAAAAATTCTTCCCATACCCATGATGAATATTTTAAACGGCGGTGCCCATGCCGATAACAAAATAGATTTTCAGGAATTTATGGTAATGCCCGTTGGCGCTTCGTCTTTTAGTGAAGGTTTGCAATGGGGTGTTGAAATTTTTCATGCACTAAAATCAGTACTTAAGAAAAAAGGTTACAGCACAAATGTTGGTGATGAAGGTGGTTTTGCACCAAACATCCAAAGCAATGAAGAAGCTATTGAAACAGTATTGACGGCGATACAAGCTGCGGGTTATAAAACCGGCACTCAAATAAAGATTGCTATGGATGCCGCCAACAGCGAGCTGTGGAATGCAAAAGAAAAGAAATACATCTTCCATAAAAGTGATAATAAAAAAATGACCAGCGAACAACTGGTTAAGTATTGGGGCAGCTGGGTTAAACAATACCCTATTTGCTCTATTGAGGATGGTATGGCCGAAGATGACTGGAAAGGCTGGAAAATGCTGACCGAAGAAGTGGGCAGTAAATGTCAGCTGGTAGGCGACGATCTTTTTGTAACCAATGTAACCCGGTTGGAAAGAGGCATTAAAGAAAACATTGGCAATGCACTTTTGGTTAAAGTAAACCAGATTGGTACCATTACCGAAACCATGAATGCAGTAAGTATGGCGCAAAACAATGGTTTCAATACCATCATGAGTCACAGAAGCGGTGAAACAGAAGATACAACCATTGCAGATCTGGCTGTTGCCCTAAACTGCGGCCAGATAAAAACCGGTTCAGCATCACGTACCGACCGTATGGCCAAATACAATCAACTGATCCGTATTGAAGAAATATTGGGAGAGAGTGGTATATATCCAAAAGGAAAGATTAAATTTGGTAAATAGCATATGGTTGATGGCTAATAGTTCATACCGATACAGCACTCTTCTATGAACTATCAACCGTCAACTATGAACACTATAACTTAGAATGAAATTTTTAAACAGCATCCCATACTGGCTAAAAAGCAAATACCTGCTTACAGGTTCCTTTTTTGCTATCTGGATGTTTTTCTTCGATCAAAAGGACATTTTATCTGATTTAGAACGCAGAAGCAAACTGAATGAACTTGAAAAAAGTGAACAGCATTTAAAGGATTTAATATCCGAATCACATGCAGAATTAGATTTATTAAAGAATAATGCCCAAAGTATTGAAAAATATGCCCGGGAAAAATATATGATGAAAAAAGACAATGAAGACCTTTTTATAGTTAACTCCCCCGTTGAAAGCAAATAATTACAGCTTTAAAAGCAATATTCCCCTTTAACAACCGTTTATGTAAACGGATAATGGATATTTAATTTTTTAACACAAGCAATTTAACTTGTCTATGCACAATTTTACCCCGGAAGATCTGTTACAATATTTGTATAATGAAACTTCCCCAGCACAAACGGCCGAAATTAAGGCTGCTTTGGAAACAGATTGGAGTCTTCGTGAAAAATTTGAAGTGATAACCTCAGCCCAAAAAAGGCTTGAAGCATTGAAAATGTCACCAAGACAGCAAACCATTGATAATATTCTGAGTTATGCTGAAAAAGCAGTATCTGAACTTACGCCCCAGGCATAATTCACTAATGCTTTTAACGTAATTTTATACTCCCCCGATTAAATCGGGGGAGTATTTTTTTATGACTAAACAAGAACGTTACCGTTTTTTTATTGACTATTTCCTGGCACATGCCCCAAATGCCGAAACAGAATTGATTTACGATGATCCGTTTCAATTACTGGTAGCAGTTATTTTATCTGCACAATGCACTGATAAAAGAGTAAACCTTACTACTCCATTTATATTTGAAAGATACCCGGATGCAGTTTCTATGAGCAAAGCTGAGTTTGAAGACCTGTTCCATCTTATTAAAAGTATTTCTTATCCTAATAATAAAACCAAGCACCTTATTGGTATGGCCAACATGTTGCTTAAAAAATTTAACGGAAAAGTACCCATGACAGTTGATGAGCTTGTACAATTACCAGGAGTAGGTAGAAAAACGGCCAATGTAATTACTTCTGTAGTTGATCAACAGCCAAATATGGCTGTTGATACCCATGTTTTCAGGGTTAGTGCAAGAATTGGCCTTACTACAAATGCTAAAACCCCTTTAGCTGCTGAAAAGCAGTTAATTAAGAACATCCCTCAACAATATGTTCATATTGCACATCATTGGCTTATATTACATGGAAGATATGTATGCATGGCCCGAAATCCAAAATGTGCCGAATGTGGATTAAAAACTGTGTGTAAATTTGTCAATACTGCCTGATAAAATTATTTTTATTGATGTAGAAGTGAATATCCTTTAAAAAACTCCCCATTGTTTACAAAAGGATGCTATATCATGAAAAGTCTTACATTAATTACAGTCTTTGTGCTGATGATTTCAGGTTTTGCGCAAAACGTTTCTGCTCAGTACAGATATTCAGATGACCTCTATTACGATTACCCGACAACTTACGAACTTGGCGGGTCCATTGGCGTAATGAACTGCCTTACTGATTTAGGGGGCAACAAAGGGATTGGGAAAAAATTTGTAAAAGACCTTAACTTAGGAAAAACACAACCGGCAGGAAGCATATTTATGAGTGTTGTTTATAAGTATGCAGTTGCTTTAAGAGCTGAGGCTACATGGGGTATTGTTAATGGCTCTGATGATGTATTAAAAGATGTAAAAGAAACCACTTTTGGAAGATATGAACGGAACCTGAGTTTCAGGAGTGTGATTTTTGATTTAGCCCTTGTCACAGAAATTCATCCACGGTATTTTAAAAAATATTATAAGCACCAAAAAATTCCCAGGCTTTCACCATACTTATTAGGAGGTATTGCCTTTTTTACTTTTAATCCAAAAGCCAAACTTAATGGACAGTGGATAGAGCTTCAGCCCTTGAGTACAGAAGGGCAGGGTTTTACAGAATACCCTGACAGAAAAAAATACAAACTCAAGCAACTGAATTTCCCTGTAGGGGCCGGTATAAAATATAAATTATCACCACTTTTTAATTTCAGTGCCGAATTTGTTTACAGGATTCTGACAACAGATTACCTGGATGATGTGAGTACAACTTATATAGATCCGGCTTTATATGCCAACTATTTTACAGGCGAACAACTTACAAATGCTTTACTTTTAAATAACAGGCAACCCGAATTAAACCCTGCTCACACACCTGAGATAAATGGAATAAGAGGTAACCCTAAAAATAATGACGCTTATTTTTCTTTTACTGTTAAATTAGGATTCATTTTTTAAACAGCTTCAGCAATTTTTAAAGTATGTTCAAGGCGGGCTTATTAATAATTTATTTACAATAAAAATTACCGGCAAAAACATTATGGATAAACGCATATGGTTTAAAAAAAATTGCAGATTAACAGTTGTATGTGTATATGTTAACAACAAATATCAAAAGTTGAATTATAATTGAGGAATAATCGTTTTATTTGCAGATAACCCTGATCCTTTTGAAACCCTGACCAAGAATTAATAAAAAGGATATCTTATACATGAAAAAAATTACAATCTTTGTAAGCATCGTTTTTTTGCTTACCACCCCTGTTGAAAAAGCATCAGCTCAGTATTATTTTTACGACAACAATTACTATGACAGCCCGATCATGTACGAACTTGGAGGTTCAATCGGGTTTATGAACTGCTTAACTGACTTAGGCGGCAGAAAAGGTATAGGCAAAAAATTTATTAAGGATTTAAATATGGGTAACTCCCAGTTTGCCGGCAGCATCTTCCTGAGTGCCATTTATAAAAATGCAATTGCCTTAAGGGCAGAAGCCACATTTGGGCAGGTAAAAGCAGATGATGCCATCCTGAAAAAAGTAAAAACTTCTACGTTTGGCAGGTATGAGCGAAATCTTAGTTTCAGAAGCAGGGTTACTGAATTTATGATCTCAACAGAAATTCACCCACTGTACATTTTTGTAAAATATGATGAAACCAGGGAAGCGCCCCGGTTCTCTCCTTACCTGCTTGGAGGTATAGGGTTCTTCTCTTTTAACCCACAGGCAAAATCATCCGGTACCTGGGTTGATCTGCAGCCCTTAAGTACAGAAGGACAGGGATTTGCTGAATATCCTGACAGGAAAGTATACAAATTACAACAGACAAGTATCCCGGCAGGACTTGGTATTAAATATGAATTAACAGATAAAATAAATGTAAGAGGCGAATTTGTTTACAGGTTTCTATCTACCGATTACCTTGATGATGTAAGTACAAATTATATTGATGTTAATCTGTATCCTAATTATTTTACCGGAGCCAAGCTCACCAATGCTTTTTTATTGAATGACCGCCAGTATGAACTGGATCCGGGACATATTACCAATGATGGAGATCAGCGTGGTAATCCAAAAAATAATGATGCTTACTTTAGTTTTAATATAAAGGTTGGGATAACATTCGGCAGACAAAGAATCAGGAATTAATATTTATTAGCCTTCTTCTGCAACCTATCTTAATAATAAAACACTACCCTGCTTTTGTATCAATTGTCCGGTGCTTGGTTTTGTATAATTGACCATCCAGACATAATTTCCCATATTCAACTTACTGCCTTTTATTGTGCCATCCCATCCCTGTAATGGATCTTTTGAAAAATAGATCTTTTCACCATACCTGTTAAAAACCGTCATACTGTAACTTTCCATATCACAGGCATGTAATGGCCTGAAATTATCATTCAAACCGTCTCCATTGGGAGTAAATGCATTGGGTAACAGCAATGCACATGGGCAGGGCTCAAAAACTATATTCATCTGCGCTGTATCAGCGCCACAACCATTTTGCGCCATAATTGTATACAACCCTGTTCTTGTTGCTGTATAAACAGGCGTTTTGCTTCCATCCTGCCAGGTAAAGTCTGTGGTATTAACCGAAGGTTTGATAATAAATGTTTCGCCCTGGCATAATAAGGTATCCCTTCCCAAAGCAAGTTGAAGTGTGTCATTAAAAAAAACATTCAGGCTATCCATAAATATACAGTGCCCAACCCTTGCCGTTACTGTATAAAATCCCGGGTTATATATGAAATATGTGGATTGATTTGTATTATTCTGATCATCCCGCTGCGGTGGAATTGATTCCCATTTATAAATACCGGTACCAAAATCTGCATCCAGCACCAGGGTTTCTCCCTGGCATAATGCGGTGTCATTAAAGTTAAGCTGTTTGTTTCCGCGGTAGCGTACAATAACTGTATCTACCACGTCGCAGGTTTTAGCAATGTTTGCAAACACCCAATACCTGCCTTCATTGGTTATTCTTATTACCGAATCCAGGTCAATATTATAATTTACCGGATCATTTATATCAAGGCCCTTACTGCTCCAGGCATAAGAACTTGCACCCGGTGCATTTGCAGTTAACATAAAAATTTCCCTGGGGCATAATAATGTATCCGGGCCTAGATTAAACGGAGGTGCAGCGTAACTGCTGAAATTAATATTCACTGTATCACTGTAAGCTCCGCAACCAGCTACATTTACATTTACAATGTATTCTCCACCTGGTGCTGTTACCGGCAACTGCGACTGGCTGAAATTTAAATCGGTTCCATTTAATAACCATTGATAAGTTGCATTTTCGCTGGAAGCATTCAGGGTAAGTTGCTCTCCGGCACACATTAAATGATCCCTTCCTAAATCAAGATTCGGCTCTTCTGTAAAAAAGACGCCAATGGTATCTGTTACTGCACAACCATTTATTGTCACTGTATATGTACCCGATACCCTGACAGCTAAGACAGGGCCTAAAGTTGCGGTATCATCATTCCATTCATACAAAGCATTGGGAACAACCGGTGCATTTAAAATGTATGTGCCCGTATCACCACATAAAAAAACATCAGGGCCAAAATTATAGGCAACAGGCAGTACAAAATTTACGGTATCGGTCAAATCAATGGTGCCTGCTCCTCCGTCAACTACATGCAATGTTATAATATAAGTTCCCGGGCTGTTATAAATATGTGTTGGCTCCTGAATACCACTGGCAGTATTCAGCAAACCGCTTGCAGGATCACCGAAATTCCATTTTATGGAATCAGGAAAAGGTGCAGCTTCAAAAACATTTGAATTAAAACTCACCGCTGCTCCTGCACAGGTAGAACTATAGCTGATAGAAAATAAAGTCTGCGCTTGTATATTTTCAGCAACAAAGCTTGAAATCATTAAAGTCAGTATGTACAAAAGTCGCTTCATCTGGTTTATCTTAAAATTTCAGGGCACGTTTTTTATTTTTATGGTCTTACTTTAAGCATTGGCCGTACCTGTTGTAAAGAGCCATTTTGTAATCTTGCATAATAAACACCACTTGCCAGCGCCCCGCTGTCAAAAGGAATTGAATAAGTACCGGCTGCATAAACTTTATCAGTCAATGTTGCAATTTTCCTGGCAGCAGTATCAAAGATCTGTACCAAAGTATGTCCACCTGTTGTTTTAAATGTAACTGTAGTAGATGATGTAAACGGATTAGGATAATTAATGATCAGGTTATCACCAATATCATTTAACTCCTGCATATTCATATTACATGCGGTTGATTTTATCACCGGCAGGTATTGATAATTCTTAAGTAATACCGTTTCTACATCCTGGGGTGGTAAACAAAACCAATCTCTTAAAATGGTTGAATAAACCGAACGGAAATCGTATTGCATGGGTATATTATCAACCGCCTGGGTATTAACTGGTATATCGGGATTTTTTCCGAGTACTCCCTGCTTTACACTGTCGCCAAATAAAAATACAGGTTGTGCAGCACCATGATCAGTTCCTAAACTTCCGTTCGATTGCATCCTTCTTCCAAACTCAGAAAAAGTCATTCCCAAAACACGGTTTGAAATACCCAGGAATTTAAGATCGGCTGTAAATGCAGTAATGGCTTCGGAAACCTGTTTTAATAAACCGCTGTGATTACCGGTAAGCGGATTACCACCATTCACCTGGCCTGCATGTGTATCAAAACCACCCATGCTTACCATATAAATTTTTGTTTTCAAACCACCGGCTACCAGTTTTGCAACTGCCTTCAGTTGTGCAGCCAGGTAATTATCTGCAGGATACCCTGCAAATTGTTGTGTAACTTTTGCTGCGGCAGCTTTTATTACTTCAGCATATTTATTGGTTTGCCTGGCAACTGTACGTAAATAAGTTAATTCTACACCGCTTGGTGTATTAGGCGTTGGATCCTGTATAGCATCAATTAAATTATAGAAGTTAAGACTCTCGTCAATTGCCAATGCATCAAAACCAGTAGGACTTAAAAATACCGGTGATAAAACCGAACCAATTTGTAATGCCAACGGATCGGGCATTGCATCATTTGGAAAACCGATAGGATAATTTGGATACTGATGATTTAAATACCTGCCGGCCCAACCAGTAGATAAATATTCATTTGTATCAGAACCGGTTAACCAGATATCCATGGAGCGAAAATGCGAACCATTGGGAGATGGATAACCAACAGCCTGGATGGCACAAAGTTTTTCTTCGTTATACATCTGTTGCATGCCGGTTAGTGATGGATGTAATCCTGATTTAAGGTTATTGTTTAAACTTAAAACCCGGCTTTCCGGAATGGCAATATTTGTTCTTATCCTGTTATAATCGCTGTAAAATTCAAGAGGGATGATGGTATTCAATCCGTCGTTACCGCCTGATAGTTGAACCAATACCAATACATGATCATTATCAGCTCCGGTAAGTGATTGCAAAAGTGGCGAATTTGCCCAGGCTTTTACTGACAGGCCGCCTAACAAAGAAGGCAACACAGCGCCTTGTATGGATTGTTTTAAAAAATTTCTCCGTTGCATATTAAAGGTATTGGATTAATTAACACAAATGATATTCGGGCAGGTTCATAATATATTTATAAAATGATTTCAGCCTGGTTAATACGGTTGCCCTTGCAGCCATATCTGCTGGATTGGCTTTATAAGCATCCCAGGCCACTGTCCAGTAATAATCCTGCAATTGCCCGCTTAATAATATAGAACGCTTAATAAATTCTTTTCCACTTGCAGATAAGGGATAACGGAATAATATCTCCAGAGACTGATCAATTAATAAATTGGGATCACCGGGATTTGCCAACTGATCAGCAAAAGCGATCGGGTCTATTACCAAAGTCTGATTGTTATTGGTAATTCCATCGGCAATCATCCTGTCGGTAAAAATATTACGCCTTGTATAAGTTGCCGTATTAACCCATAGTTCATGAAATGCTGGTTCCTGGTAATAAGCATACCATCCCGCCACTTCCGGTATGGCGCCAAGCTCCTGCTGCATTTCACTTGCCTCGTATTGTATACTTTGCCATACTGAATAAGTTGCTTCGTTATCCGAAGGATTGGGAAATGTTACATTAAATTCATTGCAAAGGTCAATTACAAAATCCAATGGGCTTTTTATAACGCAGGCAGATGAATAAACCAGGTCGTAAAAATGTCTGCTCTTAAACAGCGCCGCCAGTACCGGCTGGATATCAAAATTATTATTCCTGAAGATCTGTGCCAGCGGAGTAATAATTGTTTGCTCAATATCATTATCAATCTTATAATAAATAAAATAACGGTAAATTTTTCTGCAGATATGTTTTGATACTTCTTCCTGTGTAAAGATCATATCCAGCAACTCATCCACTTCTGTTGCTCCGGCAACACCGCTAAAACCGGTGATGATCTTATTACCATAAAAAGCTGAAAACTCTTTATTGGTTGAATCATGTTTTCCTGCATCAAAAAAATAAGTGAATGTAGCAGGATTAACTGTATGCCCGGTAAGTACCAATGCCGCCGCTTTTACATCATCTTCGGTATACCTTGAACCCGGGCCTTTACCTGCGGTGTACAATTCCTGCAGTTCTCTTGCATAGTTTTCATTAGGCGATCCTTTAAGGTTACTGTCACCGTTTAAAAAATACAACATCGCAGGGTCAAGTGTGATGGCCTTTGCCATACTTTTAAAATTCCCCAAAGCATGCTGGCGCAGAGCAATATAATGATCGTACCAGAATCTTGCTTTTATTTTATCAAGTGCGGTACCTGTATCTGTGGCAAAATGATTGTGCCAGAATACCATTAATTTTTCATGAATGGAACGGGCAGGATTTAATGCCTGGCCCAGCCACCAGGTTTTAAAAGATTCAACCCTTCTTTCATTCAGGTCCTTATCTGCAAGTGCTATCCCCGTGTTTATCCAGGTTTGCCAAGGCGCTACTCCTGTTGGGTCTGTATACCCGCCGCCACTATAATTATTTAAAGGATAATTTGATGGAGCTGCTGTTGGCTGTAACAATTCATCAACAGCTTCCTGCATGGTCCTTGTTTTAAAATACGCTATGTCCTGTGGTTTTGCGCCAAACAATGTGCGTTTGAGCAGGTGAACAACCTGGGCTGTTTCCCAGATGCCGGTATATTCCAGCAGTCCTTCAGAGAAAGGAGCTGTTAAGGAGGTATTTCGTTTTATTCTGTTTGATCTGGTCAGCAGTGCTTCAGTCGTCATAAGTTGATATTGGTTTTTAATAACTACAAAAAAAAGAAACTGTCATACCCTGATCTTTAAAAAGATCTTATTGAAATTAATCGGGACGATAAAATTTAGATAAAATGAAAAGCAGTTATCTAAACTGGTAAGGGTGATTCGTGTTCGTTTTCATCATCAAAAATTTTGCCAACTATCCCCTAATCAAAAAAAAGGGTATAAAATTTCCCATTATTCAGCAACAATGTTTTTGTTTTCGTAGAATTACTTACCCGAATCGTAAAACTACCTTCCACAATTCCATCCTTTACCTTTTCTAATTTAGTTATTCTTACTGTATTAGTTGTGTCTGAAATATCATTAGAAAAAGTATTGCCCGTTGAATCTGTATAACTGGCAAGTATTTCTGAATGGCTGTACAACCTTGCGCTGTCGCCGGTAACCCTGATGATCAGGTTATTATTTCTTAAGATACTATCGGGCAATTTTCCTTCAACAGAAGTGGCAAGCACAGTACCGATACTTTCTTTCCTGGCATTTGTTACTGAAAGCGTTACCGGCACAGTATCCTGCATAAAGCTGATATACGCTGTTTTCGATTCCGGAACAGAAATGGGTTCAAGCGAATCCTGTTTACCACAGGATATAAAAATGATTACTGACAGAAAAAAAACATACAGGAGAGCAGGGCTTTTCATAATAAGTTGCATTGGATATGTGGTTATAGAAATAAAATACCGCAATATCAATGCCATTCTTTTCCGGGCAAATAAAAAATCCCCCGATGCATCGGGGGATTACAATCAAAAAACGTGCAGATTCTTATAAATGATTTTTTATTTCTTCTACCAATTCACCTTTAGTAATGGGTATGCCCATAATTTTATTATAGGGCTTTGCATCAACAAAATAAACGTCGCGGATAATTCTCACCAGCTGGCCATTATTGATCTCAGGGATTAAAACCGTCTCAAAATTTTTCAGGATATCTCCCAGGTTTTTGGGGAATGGCCTTACATAGCGCAGGTGTGCATGAGATACTGCATGTCCCGCTTTTTGTAATTCAGCACAAGCACTTTTAATAGCACCATAGGTACTCCCCCAGCCCAACACCAGTACTTTACCGGTTTTAGGGCCGCTGTCCAGATGTTGTTCCGGAATATGATCTGCAATCATATCCACTTTAGCCTGCCGGGTTTTAACCATGTGCTGATGGTTCTCAGGTTCATAACTGATATTGCCGGTAATATCTTCTTTCTCCAGTCCCCCCACACGATGTTCTAATCCGGGAGTGCCGGGTATGGCCCATGGCCTCACTAATTTTGCATCCCTTTTATATGGTTGAAATTTTCCCTCGGCATCCATATTCTCTGCAAAATTCTGAGAAGCAAACTGGGTTTTTATTTCAGGCAAATCTGCCGATACCGGAAATTTCCAGGGCTCTGCACCATTGGCAATATAACCATCGCTTAGAAACATAACCGGTGTCATGTGTTGTACCGAAATCCGTACTGCTTCATACACTGCACTAAAACAATCGCTGGGTGTTGATGCGGAAACAATGGGCATCGGACATTCGCCGTTACGGCCATAGTAAGCCTGCATCAGATCACTTTGTTCAGTTTTTGTTGGCAGTCCTGTTGAAGGGCCACCTCGCTGAATATTGATAACGATCAAAGGAATTTCAAGCATCACCGCCAGTCCCATAGCTTCGCCTTTTAAAGCGATACCGGGACCACTGCTGGTGGTAATACCCAGGCTGCCCCCATAACTGGCACCAATAGCCGATGTGATGGCCGCAATTTCATCTTCGGCCTGGAAAGTTTTTATACCGAAATTTTTATACCTGGCCAGCTCATGCAGAATATCGCTGGCGGGTGTAATGGGATAGCTCCCCAAAAATAAATTCAACCCGCTTTTTTGCGATGCCGCAATCAAACCATAGGCCAATGCCTGGTTACCCATGATGGAGCGGTAAGTGCCCGGATCCATTTTTGCTTTTTCAACTTTATACCGCGTGGTAAACTGTTCGGTAGTATCGCCAAAATTATAACCCGCCTGCAATGCCTTTACATTACTTTCAAATATTTCCGGCTTTTTCCCAAACTTCTCTTTTATAAAACCGATGGTGCTGTCCATGTCACGGTTATACATCCAGTATAAAAAACCCAGCACAAACATATTTTTTGCACGGTCTTTTTCCTTTACGCCCATGGTAATCTCTTTCAATGCCTCCCGGGTCATCTTGGTTACATCCATCCTTATCACTTCATAATTACCCAGGCTTTCGTCATCCAAAGGATTAACACCTTCGGGATAATTTGCCAGCCTCAAATTCTTTGCGTCAAAACCATCTTCATTGGCAATGATCCTGCCGCCGGGCTTTAAACCCTGAAGGTTTGTCTTTAATGCAGCGGCATTCATGGCCACCAGCACATCACAGGCATCGCCGGGAGTAAACACCCGATCAGATGAAAAACGTAATTGATATCCACTCACACCGGGCAGTGTTCCTATCGGGGCACGTATCTCTGCCGGAAAATCAGGGAAGGTTGCCAGATCGATGCCCAGCATCGCCGTATTGTTGGTGAACTGGCTGCCCGTTAACTGCATACCATCACCACTGTCTCCTGCAAATTTTATGACTACGTCACTTAATACTTCTTGCTTAATACTCATTGTTTATTTTATTGTATAGCGAAGTTAACAATTTACCAATAGCAAAAAACATGGCATTTATCATATTTTATGCAGGCAAATCCCCGATTTAAAATTATTTTAAATTAGGTTTGCTCAAACTTTTTGCATGTACGACCTCCATGACTTTTTGAAACCCTTATCCATTCAGGAAATTAATGAAGATAATGGCTACACCGACGGGCAACTGGCCAAACATATAGCTGTTTATGAAAACGAAATTCCGGATATAACTGAAACCGATATTGTATTGGTTGGTGTGGAAGAAACCAGGGGCAGCGGTGCTTTTAACAGCCTTATCAATGCAGCCGACTGTATCCGCAAAGAATTATACGCCTTACACTACTGGCATACCGATATTAAGATTGCCGACATTGGCAATATCAAAACCGGCGCTTCTTTAAACGACAGCTATGCTGCCATAAAAACCGTGCTGGCCGAATTGTTCAGGATGAAGAAAACGGTTGTGCTTATTGGCGGTTCGCATGATATAACCCTGGCGCAATATTTTGCCTATAAAGAAATTCAACAGGTTGTGGAAGCAACCTGCATTGATGCAACCATTGACCTTAAAGGTGAAAGCCCTTTACGCAGCGAAAACTTTTTACTGGAGATGCTTACCGGAGAACCCAACCTGGTAAAGCATTACAACCATATCGGTTTTCAGAGTTATTATGTACATCCCCGCATGCTGGAAACCATGGATAAGCTGCGCTTTGATTGCCACCGTGTAGGTGCAGCCAAAGAAAACCTGGAAGAGATGGAGCCTGTTTTACGCAATACCCACCTGCTTAGTTTTGATATCAGCGCTATCAAGTACAGTGATTCACCCGCCAGCCTGCAAAGCCCCAATGGTTTTAGCGGAGAAGAAGCCTGTATCCTGGCGAGGTACGCAGGTATGAGTAACAATATAAACAGTTTTGGTATTTATGGTTACCTGCCGCAAATGGATATAAATGACCTGAGTGCAAAACAGGTTGCTCAAATGCTCTGGTATTTTATTGATGGTAAAAACAGGAGTAAGCAGGAAGCGGCAATGGATGACAGGCATAGTTTTAATGAGTACCATACCAGCTTCAATCATGTAGAATCCATTTTTTTACAAAGTAAAAAAACCGGCCGCTGGTGGATGCAGTTGCCCAATAAAAAATTTATTGCCTGCAGTTATACTGATTACTTACATGCCAGTCAGAATGAAATTCCGGAGCGGTGGCTGAGAGCGCAGGAACGTGATTGATTTGGTGATGATTTGATTTGCTGATTTGGAAATGAAATAAATGGTTATGAAACTTCAACATTCCTTGTTCATTATTCCTTGTTCGATATTTCTTTTTGCCTCCTGCTCTGTATCCAAACAAATAAGCAAACGGGCCAATACTGTTTTAATTAATGATACGGCCATAAGCACCGGCCATATCGGCATCAGCATTTACGAACCTGCAACAAATACTTACTGGTATAATTATAATGCCACTAAAAATTTTATACCTGCAAGTAATACAAAATTGTTTACGCTGTATGCAGGAATGAAATATTTGGGGGATAGTTTGGTGGGGATTAAATATAGTATTGAGACAGATAAAATAATTATACAAGGAACCGGAGATCCAACTTTATTACATGATAAATACCTAAAGCAACCAGTTATCGATTTTTTAAAGACTCAAAAAAAAGAAATATGGCTAGACCATACTAACTGGAAAGACGAAAACTGGGGAAATGGATGGGCATGGAATGATTTTGTTGATAATTACTGTGTTGAAAGAAGTGCTTTGCCAATCTATGGAAATCTCTATAAGTTTTATATCAAGGACAGCTTGTTAAAGTCCAATCCTCCATATCAACAAGATGCTAAATTAGATTTTGACTGGAGTAAATATAATAATGCAAAGTATCCTTATTTACATTTAATTAATCTTCCTGGTAATTTCTCTATTATAAGAGACAACAGTTTCACTGATGTAATACGAATCAAAGAATCAACTGCTAAATTTACTGTAACATATTTACCTAAAAACATCAATGATTTTACAAATTTATCTTACTTAAAAGATATAGTAAATAATACAGATTACGGGCTCGATTCTGTTGTCAGCTATAATTACTTTGAAAAAAATGTTTTTAGCAATATAATCCACTCCCAGCCCTCCGATTCCCTCTTCAAACCCATGATGCACCGCAGCGATAATTTTTTTGCCGAGCAATCTTTACTCATGGCCAGCAATGAACACCTGGATTATATGAGTGATGAAAAGATCATTGATACCATTTTAAAATCAGACCTGAAAGACATTCCACAAAAACCAAGATGGGTGGATGGCAGCGGCCTCAGCCGGTATAATTTATTTACACCACAATCCTTTGTTTATATCCTCAACAAAATGAAAAATGAATTTGGCTGGGACCGGGTTAAAAATATTCTGCCCACCGGCGGCACGGGCACTTTATCATCTTACTATAAAAAAGACAGCAGTTTTATTTATGCAAAAACCGGCACCCTCAGCAATAACTGCGCCCTGAGCGGTTACTTAATCACCAAAAAAGGAAAGTTCCTTATTTTCTCCATTTTAGTCAATAATTACCAGTCGGGGGCCACCCCGGTAAGAAAGGCTGTTGAGCTTTTTTTAACGGAGATCCGTGAAAAATACTGAAATCTTTTTCCTTCAGGCAACATAACCAACAAAGGGCGTATCTATCTAAAAGAAACGAAAAACCACTTTACCCTTTAACTAAAATGTTTGTTATGAAAAAAATTATTACACTATTACTGCTTGTATTTTCAGCATTCAGTTTTACTTCAACAGCGCAGCCCGGCACCATCTGTAATGCCGAGTTTTCTGTTCAGTTCATTAATTCAAACACCGTAAAATTTAATCCGGTTGTCAATAACGATTCTCCTTTTGTGCAGCATGCATGGAACTTTGCCGATGGCAGCCCGGTTAGTAACCTGATATCGCCGGTACATAATTTTGCTGTGCCGGGATCATATCCGGTTGTACATACCATTACCAGGATAAATGCGAATGGTGTTGTGGTATGTACACAGTCCTTTACCAAGATTGTAAACATTATTGCAGACTGTAACCTTGTGGCCAATTTCAGCTGGACAACTGTTACTACTTCACCATTAACCATTGCATTTCAAAATCTTTCAGTTCCGTTATCTTCATCCGATTCCATAACCTGGAATTTTGGTGATAATACCATATCTCACGATGTTAGTCCTCATCATACTTATGCCAATGCCGGAACCTACACCGTTTGTTTGCGTATTAAAAGAGCAAATACTGCAGGTACAGCACCATGTGTAAGAGAGATCTGTAAAACTGTAATTGTACAAACTAACTGTAACCTGGTTGCTGATTTTAGCTGGACCGTTACACAAAACAATCCTTTAAGAATTGAGTTTCATAATTTAACAACACCATTAGCAGTAACAGATTCCATCCGCTGGACATTTGGTGATGGTACTGCTTCAATGGATGTAAATCCAACGCACACTTATACTTCGCCGGGAACATATACTGTTTGCTTAAGGGTTTACAGGATCAATACCGGATCGGCTCCCTGTGTGAGAGAAATATGTAAAACCATTGTGGTCACATCGCCTTGTAACCTGCAGGCATATTTCAGTGCACAGCCTGATCCAAACCATCCGTTGCGGATGAAGTTTACCAATTTAAGTGCACCCATTCATGCAACCGATTCGGTACGATGGACTTTTGGCGATGGCAGTTCTGTGAGTGGTTTACAAAGTGATCCGAATGTAGCCAACCCAACACATATTTATGCTAATGCCGGTACTTATACTGTTTGCATCCGGGTGAAGAAAAATATCAATACCAGCCCGAATCCATGTGTAGCCGAATATTGCAAACAGGTGGTTGTAACTCCTCCGTGCAATGTACAGGTTGATTTCAGCTGGAGACTTGATTCTTCCAACCGCAGGAAAGTTTATTTCACAAACCTCACCGTTTCACCAACTGCAGCCGCATCGGCCAAATGGACTTTTGGAGATGGAACAACTGCCAATACCTGGAATGCCGTGCATGAATATGCACAGCCCGGCCGTTATATTGTTTGCCTGCGCATTGAGTTCGGGCCAAACTGTGTACGTGAAAAATGTGATACCATTTTCATTCCGCATCCGGTGCCTACATGTCTTGAACTTTCGAAATTCCATTTTGAAAAATTCAGTAACGATAACCAGAAATATAAATTCACACCCGGTTATATCAATACGGCTTTACAATATACCTGGACCTTTGGTGACGGCACCGGAAGCCACGACCCGATTGCTGTTCACCGCTACGCTCAGCCCGGTGTTTATACAGCCTGCTTAACGGTATGGCGTGGGCCTGGTTGTGCTTCTACAACCTGTAAAGAGATCAGGGTGCAGCAACAGATCAACTGCGACAGTGCACAGGTAAGTTTCTCTTACCAGGCAAATCCGCAGGTGCCCAATAAGATCTACTTCTATGCAAATTCTACAATTCCACTACTTGATCAGACATGGACGATTAAGAGATTAAACGGTCCTGCAGGAATACCGCCGGTGATATTACATCAGAATAATCCAACTTATTTATTCCAGGATACCGGGTATTATAACGTTTGCTTAAGAGCCGTTACTTTGGGTGGCTGTGTAAAAGAATTCTGCAGAACTATACATATTGAGCGTGTAGCAAACGTGTGTGAGTTGCAGGCATACCCCAATCCAACATCCGGCCTTATTAATGTAAATGTAAGATTGAACCAGCCGGAAACCATTCATGCATTCATATACAACAGCCTGAATGTACTGGTTAAAGAAAAACATCAGCAGGGTAATACCGGAAATAATTTAGTAAGTATAAATGTAAATGATTTAGCAGCCGGTTTGTATACCATAAAATTGATCTATGGAAACAAAACCTGTTACGCCAGGTTTCAAAAATTGTAACAATTGGGATTTTAAAGTTTAAGCCTGCAGCATTCCTGTTGCAGGCTTTTTTTATGTATCATTTTTTAGAAAAGATGTCAGCAACCCTGTTATCTTCTCTCCGGCAGCCGTTTTATTAACACCTGTTAGTATCCTGCCAACAGCCAGTATAAAAGATTAAGATACATTTGCTGAAAATATTAACCCCCGATGCACAGCTTATCTTTATTTTTTTCACTTGCGGCTGCATTATTAGTTATAAAAAATCCGGAAAAAAAACGCAGTACAGTAAATGCTGCAACCTTTATTCCCACAGAAAAAATAATTTCGCATAAACTGGGCGATAAAACCATTTCATTTAAAGTGATACAGTATGGTGATATCGTAAATACCTGTTGTATTAATTTACATGATGATGAAATGACAGCAGTGAAAGCGGCCAGGTCTGTTTTGGAGCAACAGGGCGGCATATTAATTAAGATTGAGAACAATGGGAAAAGAAATATCAGCTTTCCATTTAAAGGATTGGTATATACATTTGATCCCAACAGGATATTTTCCCGTGCCGGGATCGGGCTTACCCTGAGAACGAAAGGGAAAATAAACCCGCTTGCAGTAATTGAAGTGGAAAAATTTGCTTCGCATTTACTGCAGCTTATACCAGACAGTATTTCCTGCCTGGTTGCACTTCATAATAATACTGATGGTAATTTTTCGGTTAAGACTTACCTGCCCGGAGGCAGCAGGGAAAAAGATGCCAGCCTGGTATATGCAGATAACTGGCAGGATACAGATGATATAACATTTACAACAGATGAAATAATTTACAATAAAATGGCAGCCCTGGGATATAACAGCATTTTACAGGATAATATAAAAGTTTTTAAAGACGGTTCCTTAAGTGTATTTTATGGTGAAAAAAACAAGCGTTATATTAATATTGAAACACAGCATGGAAAAACGGCGCAGTACGGAGAAATGCTAAAAAAGCTGTTGTATATTTTAGATGAAGAGAAAAGGTCTGCTGCCTCCGGTCAGTTTATTGTTGCTACAGATTAAACAAGCGTTTTTCACCCGGCTGTTCTTTTCTTTTACCTCCCGAACATTCTGTCCAGTTCATCTTTCTTAAACTCAAGGTAAGTAGGTTTTCCATTTGCAGTACTGTTAGCCGTGTTGCAGTTAAATAAATCTTCAATCAATACTTTCATCTCCCTTTCCGTTAATGAAGTACCGGCTTTTATGGATTGCTGTAAAGCAAGTGAACGTAACAGTTTTTCTCTTTTACTGAATTTAAGATCATTGCTGAAATGCTTGTACTGTTCAAGCATTTTTTCAATGCTTGTTTTTTCATTACCCTGGTTTACATCGGCCGGTGTGCCCTGTATCACAAAAGTATTGTTACCAAATGGCTCCAGTTGATAGCCCAGGTGATTCATATCGGGCAATAGTGCTTTCAGCAAAACCGCATCGGCTGCTGCTAATTCAATTGTTGCCGGAAATAAACTCTGCTGTGTGGCGATGGGCTTTCCTTCAACAGCCAAAGCAAAACGTTCGTACAAGATACGTTCATGTGCGTTTTGCTGGTTTACCAGGTAATAGCCTTTATCAGTCTGAACTACTATATATGTATTGTGTAACTGAGTTAATTTATCAGTTGTTGGCCGCTGTTCGTTATTCGTATGTAATGGTTGGACTCCATGAATTTCCCTTTGGGGCGTGAAGCTACTCCCCTGTTCTTCCGGCTTCTCATAAAAATCTTTCCAGTGCTTTAACTCACTTTTACTTTCTATAAAATGCGACTGGTGTTTTTTAGTAAACGTATTGTATAAAGATGAAGATGATGCTGTTGACTTCTTTTCATCAGTAAAGGGTTTGCTTACGGCATCCAGGCTTTGAATGGAAGCATCCAGTTCAAAATCAAGTGTGGGCGTTATGCTGAACTGTGCCAGCGCATGTTTGATGGCACTTTGTACAAAAGCATATACAATCTTTTCATCTTCAAATTTAATTTCCTGCTTGGTGGGATGTACATTGATGTCAACCTGTGAAGGGTCAAGGTCTATAAACAAGCTGTACATAGGAAAACTATCCTTTGCAATCATCTCATTAAAAGCATTCATCACTGCATGATTCAGATAAGCACTTTTGATGAAACGGTTGTTCACAAAAAAATATTGATCACCTCTTGTTTTCTTTGCAGTTTCGGGTTTACCCACAAAACCATAAATATTCATGTAATCAGTCTGCTCCTGTACAGGAACCAGTTTGGCGGCATAGCTGTTTCCAAGAATCTGTACAATGCGTTGTTTCATGCTTCCCTTCTCCAGGTGAAAAACCTGCTGGCCGTTACTGCTGAATGAAAAGAATATTTCAGGGAACGACATAGCCACCCGGATAAACTCATCCACAATATGCCTTAACTCAGCAGCATTACTTTTCAAAAAATTTCTTCGTGCCGGTACATTGAAAAAAAGATTCTTCATGGCAATGCTGGTACCGGCTGGCACAGCAATGGGTTCCTGTTTTATAACCTGGCTGTTTTCTATTTCAATAAAAACACCGGTTTCATCTTCTTCCCGTTTCGATTTTAGTTCTACCTGCCCTACTGCAGCGATACTGGCAAGTGCTTCACCACGAAACCCCATGGTCCGAATGGTGAACAGGTCATCAATGGTTTTTATTTTGGAAGTAGCATGTCGTTCAAAAGCCATCCTTGCATCGGTTTCGCTCATGCCTTTGCCGTTATCAATTACCTGTATCAATGCCTTGCCGGCATCATTAACGATCAGTTTAATTTCATCAGCACCTGCATCCACGGCATTTTCCAGTAATTCCTTTACAGCACTGACTGGTCTTTGAATCACCTCGCCTGCAGCAATCTGGTTGGCAATGTTATCGGGCAATAATTGAATGATATCGGGCAAAATCCTGTAATTTAGAACTTCAAAAATAACACATCCTTTCCACTATAAAATTTTTAGAACAGTATGCGTA
>Ga0138256_10000244_pt1 | contig 64032 bp, 51 predicted proteins | sample KNB2016incub_MG_FD_105486 | JGI IMG/M metagenome (GOLD analysis project Ga0138256, IMG submission 105486) | Active sludge microbial communities from wastewater in Klosterneuburg, Austria - KNB2014incub_MG | ecosystem: Engineered > WWTP > Activated sludge > Unclassified | place: Austria...
CACTTCTGACTTTTACAGGACTTGGGTAGCTGCTTACGGCCCGGATGACCCAGCTACCAAAGACCCAAGATTTTATCAACAAAACATTTCAATCTATACCAATCCCGGAGATTCATGTGTAGCCGCTGCTGATTTTAAAGTAGATCGCGGCATCCTGAGAGGTCAACAGTATGGCCTGATTCGGGTGAATGGAGCTTTCGTCAAATGCCCTGATGGCAGATTAAAAGTCGGCAAACTTTTTAGTGTAACCAGGAATAAACCGACACTTCCAGTCGACTTTACGGAAACCGTCAATTTTACCGTAGAAGGAGGTAATTATAGCAATGGCTACAGGGTAGAGAAATATGAGTTTAGCAGTAAATCAGCCAGTGGTCGAAACTTCGGCGAAGCCGATATCGTTTTGGTCCGTCTTGCTGACATCTACCTGATGCGTGCCGAAGCCAAATTACGCAAAGGCGGTGGAGAACAGGCAGCATTGGCTGATGTCAACACGGTGAGGGCTGCACGAACTGCCACCAAACCAGCTCCTCCTTTAAATACTATGAACCTGGACCTGTTGTATAGAGAACGCGGATTTGAGTTATACTGGGAATTTTTACGCAGACCCGATATGATCCGCTTTGGTAAATACGAAGGCATCTGGACAGAAAAGAATAATACTGATAAAAACAAACGTATTTTCCCTATTCCTCAGACAGCTATTGATGGGGCGTCTAACTTGCCCGGTTACCTGGTGCAAAACCAGGGTTATTAACATTAAAGGTATACGAGCTGATAGAAGCCGGATGTAATTTGATACGACGAATTGCATCCGGTTTTTTTTTGCTTTTTTTTTCCTAACATTGACTTATGATTCTTTTACCTCAGAGATTTGTTTTTATTTTATTGCTGATAGGCATTCACCTAAGCATTCAAGCCCAGGCACACTACGCACCTAAAAACGTGTTTTCCCACAACGACTATGCCCAGACCAAACCCTTTTATGATGCCTATCGCCAGCGGGTAGGGTATATAGAGGTAGATGTTTTTTTACAAGGGCAGGATCTTCTGGTGGCACATCAGGCCAATGAACTGATGGCAGACAGGACGATAGAGTCCATGTATTTGATGCCGCTGCAACTTGAAGTCACCACGCATAAAGGAAGGATTTATCCAAGGCGCTCTCAACACCTTGGCTTATCGATAGACATAAAAACAGAAGGCATGAGTACGCTATCCCGCATAGTTAATGTTTTGGAAAAATATCCTGACCTTCTTCATGCACGTGGATTTACCATCCTTGTCAGCGGCAACGTACCTGACCCTGGACAATGGGCTTTATTTCCTGAATTTATACATTTTGATGGCAGACCTGATACAGAGTATACCCCAGCTCAATGGCAACGAATAGGAATGGTGAGCAATGATTTTAAAAAATATAGCCGCTGGGATGGTCAAGGAGCGATATCGGTAGCCGATGATGAAATGATAAAATCAGTATTGACCCAAATACATGTTCGTAAGAAAAAATTTAGATTTTGGGCTAGTCCTGATACGCCAGGTGCGTGGCATTATTTGCAATCAAGAGGGGTGGATATTATAGGGACTGATACGGTGCAAGAATTAATACATTATCTGAAAACTAATCGAAAATAGTAGGGGCTGGAATGGATAATACTATGCTGGCTTGTGGTAATCGTTTCGGATCAGTAGAATGATCGGAGTGCAACTCCTCCCCAACACAACGGAAGTGGTCGTTTAGGTGGAACGAAGTTCAGGCAGTCTTACTGCGACCTGCAGCTAAAAATTCGCCCCTATTTCTTCGCGCCTTTGTGTCTCCCGAAGCTTGTGTAGAGCGAAAATTTTACCAGCAGTTATGAAAATAGTAAAAGTACACTCCTCCTCTGCATTGCTACTTTAGCTTTGGCAAGGTTGGAGTACAACTCCTCCTCAGGCGCAATCAACTAAAACTTCAGCGTAGCTGGAAGATATTTCTTCAGCAGTGCCTGGTAATAGGGCTTCAGTTTTTCCGTATCCGGAGGTGTTGGTGCTTTGGAATAGAGATCATAAGGATTAAATAGTTTGACCCATTTAAACATTTCATGGTCATGGTCTGACATCAGGTGATTATATGCATGCTCTCTATGTTGTGCGTAAAAAGAATGATACCGGATCATGTAGAGCGCAGATTCCGGCATATAATCTTTGACCATTTGGTAGAGGTATTCGTCATGCCCCCAGGACATAGTCACATTATCCAATCCGCAATGAGGTTTATAAACACCGTAGGTGGTATTAAATCGTTCATCCTGGCTATCAGGATTCAAACTAAAAAACTCAGGATAGACTATTTTGTCAGATGGTTTACAACCTACGGGGAATGTATCTCCTACCACCGCCCATTGTGGTTCACCAAAAAGACAAAGGACTTTACCCATATCGTGTAAAAGTCCTGTCAGGACAAACCAATCAGGATGACCATCAGCGCGAATGGCTTCAGAAGTTTGTAATAAATGCTGCCATTGATCCAGTTCGATATCCGGATCAGAATCATCTACCAGGGTATTGAGAAAATCAAATGCATCCCAGATGGGCATTTCCTTTTTATTAAACTGCAGGAATTCTTTGCGTTTGCCCTGTACAAATTCATACGTTTGGTAAGTATGATTGAGACGGTAAAATTCCTTTACGGTTTCCCTCTTGGTGTCCTCGTAATTTCGGAATTCCTCCTTAGCTTTTGCAGGGATATGGGGTTCAGGATATCGGGACAATACATCGTCTTCCCACTCATCCAAAGATTTGAGTGGAGCGATTTCGGCAGGACTAAACTTATGATTTTCCATAATGATGAATTTGGACTATCAAAAGTAAATAAATTTTTGTCAGTAACAGGCTTGATTTTTAATGTATTTGTTTAGCTGGAACAATACCTCCAAACTGTTTTTTTTAGTGTCAAATAATTTATTGAGGTGCTGTATTTAATTCAGAATATTTTAATTAGCTTGTCATATGAATAGATTGCATTGGCTGGATTATGGCGTCTTTATCCTGTATTTCCTGATCGTATCCGGTTACGGGTATTGGATCTACCATAAGAAAAAGTTTAAGCAGACCGATACCAAAGATTTTTTCCTCGCGGAGGGCTCCCTCACGTGGTGGGCTATAGGAGCTTCACTCATAGCATCCAATATATCCGCAGAACATTTTATTGGTATGGCCGGCTCCGGATTTGCCATAGGCCTGGCGATCTCGTCGTATGAATGGATGTCCTCAGCTACGCTGATCCTGGTGGCGGTCTTTTTTATTCCCATTTATCTGAAGAATAAGATCTATACCATGCCGCAGTTTTTGTCCCAGCGGTATAACGATACGGTGGCTACGATCATGGCAGTGTTTTGGCTCTTGTTGTATGTATTTGTCAATCTTACCTCTATTCTATACCTCGGTTCTCTGGCAGTGTCCAGCATATCGGGCATCCCATTTATGTATTGTATGATAGGACTGGCTTTGTTTGCCATATTCATTACCCTGGGAGGGATGAAAGTCATTGGCTATACCGACATCGTCCAGGTAGTCGTATTGGTCCTGGGAGGTTTGATCGTGACTTACCTCGCCCTGGATATGGTCTCCAAGCAGTTTGGTGGCAACGGTATCTTCAGTGGGCTCTCCATCCTTCGCACCCAGGCGGATGACCACTTTCATATGATTTTTTCCAAAGGGCATAAATACTATTATGAACTGCCGGGTTTTGCGATTCTCGCCGGGGGGATGTGGATCAACAATCTCAACTACTGGGGATGCAACCAGTATATCGTGCAACGCGCGTTAGGGGCAGATCTGCCTACGGCTCGTAGTGGCATTCTGTTTGCTGCTTTTTTAAAACTACTTATTCCTATCATTGTAGTCATCCCCGGCATCGCCATGTATGTCCTGCATCAACAGGGAGCTTTTGCCAGCGAGATGGTCAATGCCGCCGGAGAAGTCAAACCCGACCAGGCCTATCCCACCCTGATGAATCTCCTGCCCATAGGCCTCAAAGGCATCTCCTTTGCAGCCCTCACTGCTGCTATCGTGGCTTCCCTCGCAGGTAAATGCAATAGTATCGCTACCATTTTTAGCCTGGATATCTACAAGAAGTATTTAAAAAAGACTTCCAGCGAGACCGAGACCGTTCGTATAGGTCGCTGGTCTATCTGGGTTGCCTTCGCCATCGCATTGTTGGTCACCCCACAACTGCGTCAATTGGAACAAGCCTATCAGTTCATCCAGGAATATTCCAATTATCTCACTCCCGGTGCCTTCGCCTTATTTTTCCTTGGATTTTTCTGGAAGCGCACGACCTCCGCAGCAGCGGTAGCAGCAGCGGCAGTATCTATTCCCTTGGCCATTGCATTCAAATACATCCCTGACACCCCTATCCCCTTTCTCAACCGTACGGGCTGGTCCTTTCTGATCCTGGTAGCCATGATGGTCATCATTTCCCTGATGGATCCAAAGAGCAAACACAACCCCAAAGGCCTGGCGCTCGAACCGGAGATGTTTAAGGTGGATATGCGTTTTTTGATCTGGTCTTTATTGATAGGGGGTGTATTGGTGGGCTTGTATACGGTCTTCTGGTAGTCACCACTGATTTACCACTCAGGTTTTAGTTTACCACTCAGGTTTTAATTAACCACCGCCTTGCAGGCTAAGTTCACTAAGGACACTAAGTATTTTAACCACCCCCTTGCAGGCTAAGGTCCCTAAGGGACACTAAGGGTATAATTTAATAATGGATCATTTTCCTTAATGCCTTTTAGTGTCTTAAGTGGTAAAAAGGTATTATGTAGTTCTAAACTTTATATTTGAGTGGTTAAAAAAATCAGCGGTTAAAATTAGAATGATCATTCCAGTTTATGATAACTCCCTTAGTGAACTTAGCCTGCAAGGCGGTGGTTAAAAAAAATTCAGTGGTCCAAAGTGGTTAAAAGATATTCTGTAGTTCTATACCCCGGGTTGAAGTGGTTAAAAAAATTAAGCGGTCCAAAGTGGTTAATCAATTCATTAATAATAATTCCCTTAGTGCCCCTTAGTGAACTTAGCCTGCAAGGCGGTGGTTAAAAAAACCCAGCGATCTAAGTGGTTAAAAAATAATTAGTGGTCTAAAGCGGTCAAAGCGCTTCCCCGTTACCATCCGTGGTCAACACCACACTCATATAATCAAAATAAGGCCTCAAATTTTTAAAACTCTGATTCATCTCTTTCAAAAAGGATTTATCCAACACCTCCGCATCAGTGAAAGACCGTTTAAAATAAAATCCTTTATGCCTCAAAAGTTCGATAGCCGGATGATCCCTGGCAAATCCCTTGGGTGCTGTCGCCACTGACTCTCCCTGTAACGAACCAAAGGTGCCACTCAGTTTTTTATTCGCCAGCATTTTATTCCATGCTTTGTAATTGTAGTCAATGTCCTTGCGTATCCTCAGCAGATCAGCAGGCTCCGGATTAAAAAATCCACCGGCTGCCAACGTATGACCCGGTCCGATCTCAAAATAATATCCCCCTCTCAGCTGTTTGGTCGCTCTTTTAAATCCACCCCCAAAATAAGTCTTGTAAGGTGTCTTATCATTGGAAAAGCGGGTATCCCGGTAGATGCGCATCAGGCTGGCTTTGCCCGAGGGTGTTTCGATATGATCGTGTTTATTCATTTCCGCCAGCAAGGCATCCGTAAAGGCAATCACATTTTCATAGGCCAGGAGATACCGGTCTTTATGAGCATTAAACCACTCGCGATGGTTGTTTTTTGCCAGGTCTTTGAGGAAGGAAAGGGTGGATTTTTCTATGATGGCCATACTGATAAATTTCCCTCAAAGTAAAAAAAATGGCTGGAATCGTTCCAGCCAACGTATTCGGTATTGAGCTAGCATGTAAAAAGATCCGCTATAGTCGGTAGGTTCTACACGCTCCTACATTATTTATTAGAGTGCATGGCAACTGAATTGCCTTCTGTATCTTCGAAAAAAGCCATATGGCCAAACTGCTCGATTTTCGTTTTTGGCATGGTCACTTTTCCTCCGGCTTTCTCTACTTTGGCCAACGCTTTAGTCAGATTAGGATTGGCATTCAAATAGATTTTGGCTCCAGCTTTGCTGGGTTTATGCATTTTGCTTTGTACCAAGGCTCCGTTTGCTTTGCCGCTTCCGCCTTCCCAGGGGAAAAAAGCCATTTTCATACCCATCATGTCCATTTCTGTCATTTTAATGCCAAATACTTTTTCGTAAAACTTTTTAGCTCGAGCCAGATCTTTTACGGAGATCTCAAACCAGTTCAGTGAATTTTCTTGTGAAGTCATTTTTTAAGATTTTTGGATGAATGAATTATTAAAGTTATAGGTAGATGACGGATCGTTAGAGAAAATTTGGACAGATATTCTTGAGTACTTTTAAAAATCTCTTGTTGAGGTAGCTAGTCTTATTGCAAGGTCGTATTATAATTGAAAAGGGGCAGAGGACTTGAGAATATGATAAATAGTTGACCCCAAATCTGACAAGGACAGGCAAAACTACCTTCAAATGTATTTCATTGTGCAGATCAGGAATTCCAAATAAAAACAAGATAACTATTTTGACTTGTCTTCCTGTTTTTGAAAACCAAAACAAAGATACCCCGACCTACCAGCAGTAAAAACTGAAAGACTCTAAGCTCAAAAAATGATGCCCGTGAACAAAGAAAAATTAACGACGCAACAATTTTAAACCTTCTGTATTCTTTGTGGACAACGGGACCCAATGCCCGTAGTTTCTCCAATTTAAATTACCTTCGCACCGATGAATCGAGACCTTTTTATTTATGACAGCCTGGCCCGGGATTATGTACGATTTGAGCCTATTCACGAGGACGCCGTAGGCATGTATGTGTGCGGCCCGACCGTCTACAGCGATGTGCACCTGGGCAATTGCCGGACTTTTGTGAGTTTTGACATTATTTATAGGTATCTGATACAATTGGGGTACAAAGTACGTTATGTGCGCAATATAACTGATGTGGGCCACCTGGAGGGGGACGCTGACGAAGGAGAGGACAAAGTGTCCAAAAAAGCCCGGCTGGAGAAAGTAGAGCCGATGGAGGTGGTCCAGCGCTATATGAATGGATTTCACAGCATGATGACGATCTTTAACGCCTTACCTCCCAATATAGAGCCCCGCGCTACCGGTCATATCATCGAGCAGATCGAGATGGTCAAAGCCATCCTCGCCAACGGTTATGCCTACGAACGCAATGGCTCCGTCTACTTCAATACCCAAAAACTGGTAGAGACCCATGAGGTCTATGGCAAGCTGTCCGGCAAGATCATGGACGACCTGCTCAACGAAAGTCGCAATCTCAAAAACCAGGACGAAAAAGAGCATCCTTCTGATTTTGCCATCTGGATCAAAGCGGATGAGCGGCACCTCATGCATTGGCCTTCTCCCTGGTCAGAAGGTTTTCCAGGCTGGCATCTCGAATGTTCTGCCATGAGTACCAAATACCTGGGCACCACTTTTGACATCCATGGAGGCGGCTATGACCTCAAATTTCCCCACCACGAAAACGAAATCGCTCAAAACATAGGCTGCTGTGGTCACTCCCCGGCCAAATACTGGCTGCACGCCAATATGCTGCTGCTCAACGGTCGTAAAATGAGTAAAAGCGATGGCAATACGATCTCTCCTCAGCAATTATTTACTGGCGAGAGCCCTCACGTGACGCGTGGGTACGCGCCTATGGTGATCCGGTTTTTTATGCTCCAGACCCACTATCGCAGCACCCTGGATCTCACCGACGAAGCCCTGCAAGGAGCTGAGAAAGGATTCAAACGCCTGATCGAAGCCACTCGCCATGTAAAAACCCTGGTCACTCAGGGCAATTCCTACGATCTAGCAACAGATACAGAACTCCTTGGTGTCCTGGACAGCTTATACAAGGAGATGAACGACGATTTTAATAGTCCCAAAGCCCTGGCCATTCTTTTTGACCTGGTGACGCGCATCAATTCTTTTAAAGATGGCCATACGGATATCCAACAGATCAGTCCTGCCACTCTAATCCGACTACAACAGGAAATCTCCCGTTGGGTCTTTGATATCCTGGGTCTCCGAGACGACGAAGCTGCTGAAGGTGGCACGGACAAACTGGATGGAGTCATGCAATTACTGATAGATATTCGACAGCAGTCACGCGCCAAAAAAGATTATTCAGTCTCTGATCTGATGCGGGATCGGCTGGGCAAATTGAAGATAGTGTTGAAGGATAGTAAGGAGGGGACGACTTGGGGTAATGAATAGGGCGGGATGCTTGAATCCATGGAGCAAATACAGAAGGAGAATCATTTTCTTAAAAAATACTAGTGCGGAAACATTTATTTTATTTAATCCGGCGAATCCACCTTAAAACACAGCATTAGATTTACACTTTTAACTTCTTTTATTGGTTAATGAGGAATTCCTAGGTACCTCCGCCATTATGATTATTTGCGATTTGCAAATCGCAAATTTGGACTATGAAAATCGAAATTCAAGGTTTGAGAAGATCATGGAGAAAATTAAATCAATTGTCAATGGCAGTCTTTAATAACAGAATATAGATATCCGATTTTTTATTACACATCATGAACTTTGCACAATACTTATATCAATTTCAAGACACAGCCAATCAACTCGATAAAAAAATCCTGAAACAAAAAGGACTGGAGGTTGCTGTGGGCATCACCGTGGAATCAGTGTATCTAAAATTATACAAAAAATCCTGGGCCAATCCATCTCCGGATCCTTTGACTTCCACTTCCAGAATTTTCTTTTCTATCTGGGTGAATGAAGCTACCCTGGCAGAAGAAAAATTATTTTATAATATACATGCACTCAAACTTCGCCAGCTGCATGGTTATAAGATCGAAAGTAGAAAATTTGCCGACACCTTCAGAGCACTTTTTAAAACACTGGAAGATCAATGGCCCAATGTCAGCACTCAATTTGGACCCCTTACTTTAATAGAAGGTTGGTTACCCCTCGATATACCATCTTTGCCTCATCAATTAACACGCTTAGCTGATATCTTTTTGACACTAGAACCTTTGATCGACATCACACTGTCCAGGTTTCAGCGATAGATACAAAGAAGAATTCTACCGATCGATAGTCCTTGTTAGACTATTCAATTTTTAATTCTGGATCTCACCTTTTGTACCTCCACTGCTGTTTTTAAACTAGGTCTTGCCTGCAGCACTTCAGGAGCTATCGTAGTCACTGTTGTCGGATTGGTTTTGAATTGTGCTTCTATCAAAATGGCATTGGCTTCTTTAAATTGTGGAGAAGATGCATCAATCGTTTTGAGGATTTCCAGTGCCTTGGCAGGTTGATTTAACTGCAATAATTTTTCTGAAAGCAGGATCTTATCGGAAGTCAAGGCACTTTTCGGAGCAGCGACGGCAGAGACCTCCGTGTTGTTCTGAAGGATTTTTTTATCTACTTCAATAACTTTCGGATCAAGGCGCTCGCGAGGTACCTGCTGTGGGTCTACTTTTTTGTAATCCTCTTTGGCCTTTTGGTAATCTTTGTTTTTATTATACAGGTCACCCCGTCGTTCATAGAGTATGCTCTTATTATATTGACTGCTGTCGATCAGCTGGGTGTACGCAGCGATCGCTATTTCTGGTTTTTTGTTTTTCTCAGCGACGACACCGGTTTTTAATATGACAGCGGAATTGGAGGGGCTCAGGACATTAAGCTTTCTTAAGTACATAATCGCAGAATCGGGCTGATTAGATTGAATAGATGCATCAGCCATGAGTTGGTATACAATGGTTTTTAAAGTATCACTTTGAAGCGTTTCGGGATGCAAATCTTTAAATATTTGTACAGACTTTTTAAAATCCTTGTTGCGATAAGCGACGAGTCCCAGCACATATTGAAGTACATTTTCGTACAGACTGTCTATGGCTTTGCCTTGGGTGAGATCTTCCAGGCTGACGATGGATTGGGTCAGGCTGAAGTCCTTGGCAGAAGCATTCATCACTTGTAGTGCATCATCACTCAGGCCAAAATCAGCCATAAAACTTCGTTGGGTTCCCATCTGTAAAAGTTGTCCGCTGAAATATAGGTCAGCTGCACATCGGCGAGCGATCAATTTTTGATCAGACAGCGTGGCCGGATGGTCCCTGTAAAACTCAGCGATATTATTGTCATTGTTCAGATCATATTTTTGGCATTTTTTGGTAAACTCTCTTTCAAGTGTGTATTCCAGCTTTTCGTTTTCAGATGAGATGATTGGAAATATTAAAGTCTTGAGCTCGGCACTATCTGTGAATGGTTCACATTCCTGAATAGAACTAGCAGTGACCGTTGGTTCGGTAACTGGAGGTGCATGCGAAGTCGAGCGAACAAATAAATAGGTTATACCTGCGATGATGGGTAAAAAGACTAACCACCATTTATTAAGAAAGGACAGGGAGGAGTTTTCCTTGGCACCTAGAAGGAGTTTAAGATCTTTGATAAATTTCTCTTTATAGATAGACCAGCTTTGAAGATCCAGTCTCATCGTCTGTGAATCCAGCATTTCTCTAATAGTCGCTGGCAGCTCAGCCGACTTGGGCAGGGTACTACCATTGACCAACACAGGTATGATAGCCAGTTTTTTTTCGATGGCATATTCTATTTCCTTTCGCACCCAGTCGCCTTCATCCTGGATGCGCAACCCGCCTTCATGATTTTTTTCCAACCAGTTTTGACCGATCATTACCAGGCAGATTTTGGCATTTGTACCAGCCTGATTCAATACTTCCTTCCATTTTGCACCACTATGGATGTCTGAAGTATCCAGAAACACACTGCCATCACCAAATTCTTTTTCAAGGCCTTCATGAATGACATTGACCTGGTCCTGGCTGAGGTCCGCTCTGCGATAGGATATAAAAATTGCGTTTTTCAAATGCTCCATTTTTGAGGTTTTTACTTATCTATGTGTAAGGTAAACGATAAATGTCCATAAAATCAATACACCAGGAGAGGGAGATTGTATTCTTTCAGGGTCCGGCTGCATTCCGAAAATGGCTGATGAAATTTCATGCTAAGGAGAAAGAGCTTTTTGTAGGCTATTACAAAAAGAGCACCGGCCTGCCTACCATGACCTGGTCCGAATCAGTAGATCAGGCACTGTGTTTTGGATGGATCGATGGGATCAGAAGGTCGATAGATCAGGAGCGATATTATATTCGATTTACCCCCCGCAATCCTAAGAGTATATGGAGTAAAATAAACCTTGAAAAAATGGAAGTCCTGCTGAATAACAACCTGGTTGCAGCTGCAGGAAGAGCGGTGTATGACCAACGCAATCGTAACAAAGTCAATATCTATTCATTCGAGCAAACCCAGGAAGTAGTATTGAAGCCAGTCTATTTAAAAAAATTCAAGGCAGATAAACCAGCTTATACCTGGTTTGTCGGGTCATCACCTTCCTATCAAAAAACAGCTATTCATTGGGTGATGAGTGCAAAACAAGAAGTCACTCAGTCAAAAAGATTACACGAATTGATTTCCGACAGCGCCCAAGGATTAAAGATCAAATCTTTGAGAAGGTAAGAAGGAGCGCGTTAGAATTTAAATGCAGTGACATATTCAAAAATAAAGCCTGTCTCCCGGCTGAAAGGTCGTTCGAGAAAAAAAAATTCAACGTTTTTCTTTTCCGAATCAGGCAGATGGTTTGGCATTTTCCCTGGGGAAAAATGGGTTTTCCTAGGGAAAATGAGGTTTTTTGGCAGAAAAATGTGATTGTCCCTAGAGAATTTTTTAAAAAAGGTGTTATATATTAAAATAAATAATATATTTGTACCCGATTTGAAATTTAAAATTTAAATCGAAACACAATTATTTTTTTAAAAAAAATTTGAAACTCATGGCAACTAAAAAAGTCGTAAAAAAAGCAGCTGCAAAGCCTGCTGCAAAACCAGCCGCTAAGAAAGTAGCTGCAAAACCAGCTGCAAAACCAGCCGCTAAAAAAGCTGCTGCAAAACCAGCTGCAAAACCAGCCGCTAAAAAAGCCGCTGCAAAACCAGCCGCTAAAAAAGCTGCTCCTGCTAAAAAAGCTGCTCCTAAACCAGCAGCCAAAAAAGCTGCTCCTGCTAAAAAAGCTGCTGCCAAACCAGCAGCAAAAAAAAAAGTAGTTAAGCCAGCTAAGAAAAAATCAACCCGAAAGCCATCAGCCGCATTCATGAAAGCTATGAATCCAAGTGCTGATTTGGCAGCTGTAATAGGTAATAAAGCACTTCCTCGTACTGAGGTGGTAAAAAAAATATGGGATTATATCAAAAAGAACAAGCTTCAAGACGCTAAAAACAAGCGTATGATCAATGCTGACGCTAAGTTGAGTCCTATATTCGGAGGCAAATCTCAGGTATCAATGTTTGATATGGCTGGTTTGTTGTCAAAACAGTTGAGTTAATAATCTATATCAGTTTCGGAATTTTTCCTTTTAAATGACAGTAATTGCCGTCTTGGGTCACACCAACGACGGCAATTTTTTTTGCACTTCATTGAGTACATTTGTCAGGAATTAAGCATTTTTTACTCAAAACTCCAGTCGTGAAATATCTTTTAATCCAGTTATCCTTTCTTTTATGTATCTCCATTCAAGCCCAGGTGCCCACGGGTTCTATCCAGGGTCCATTCAAATTTTATAGCAAGATCTATCCTGGTACGGAGCGCAATTATTGGCTATATGTGCCTGTGCAATATGATGCATCCAAGCCAGCTTGCAGTATGATTGTGCAAGACGGTTTGAGTCGCGCCAATGGTTGGAAACTGTCAGCATATCTCGATACATTGATTCACCTCAAAGAAGTGCCGGTGATGATCGGTATCTATATCGATCATGGCCGGGTAAGCTCCAAAGACACGACCGACTATCCACGATATAACCGAAGTTTTGAATACGACGGCCTAGGTGATCGATACGCGAGATTTTTAATTGAGGAGATCATCCCCGAAGTAAAAAATTTGTATAACCTCAGCGACGACCCAAATGATCGAAGTATCGCAGGGGCGAGTAGTGGTGCGATCTGTGCATTTAATGCAGCATGGGAACGACCTGATGTTTTCCGCAGAGTATTCAGTACGATTGGTACTTATGTAGGTTTGCGCGGGGCTGACGAAATGCATACGTTGGTGCGCAAGACAGCTCCAAAACCACTACGTGTTTTTTTAGAAGATGGGTACAATGATCTCAATATCTATGCCGGTGACTGGTATCTCGCCAATCAAACCATGTTGAGCGCACTTACCTGGGCGGGCTATGAAGTCAATCATGCCTGGGGAGAAGGCACCCACAGTAGTACCCACGCATTGACCATCATCGGGGAAGGCCTGAAATGGTTATGGCAAGGATACCCCAATGCTGTGTCAACCCATTTGGACCTATACAAAGGATTGCCCTTGATTAAAAGTCAGGAGGACTGGCAAGCTATTCCGACAGGCGTGGCATATGTAGATCGGATCGCATCCAATTCAAAAGGTGAATTACATTTTACTGCCAGAGACGCAGCAGGTATTCGTAAAATAGAAGCGGACGGAAGTGTAATACCATTGACCAGGTATATCAAGATATATGATGAATTTGGTTTTGATACCAAGGATCAACTGATCTTATGTGGCAAAAACACTCCGGGTATTTCAATTGCTGAGAAGACAGGACTGAGAACTTTGGTAGACGGTGTCAGGTCTGACAAAATAGAGGTCACGCCTGAAGGATTTTATTTCAATTATGCCAATAAAAACAAGTTGGGATATTATAATTTTAAAACGAATAAGACTATTACTATTCCCACCACTTCTAAAGTGAATGGTTTGGCGGTCAGTGCCGAGCAATCTTTTCTCAATTCCTTAGAGTCCGATGATGTATTTGGCTCTTCTTATAAAATAAATCCGGATGGCTCTTTAGTCAATGTACAATCTTATATCCATTATCATATACCTTATGGTAGGCCGACCACTGAAACCAGAAGTGCTGTCATCGATACCGCCAATCTGCTGTATACCGCGACCAATATGGGAGTACAGATATCCGATCAGCTCGGTCGGGTCAATATGATTCTTCCTGTTCCTGGAGTTTTTGTCAGTGATCTCTGTTTTGGCGGTCCGAACCTGGATGAATTGTATATCATCAGCAATGGGAAACTGTATAAAAGAAAATTGAACACGCAAGGTAAACCTGCTACATTAAAAGCCAGCAGACCCCCACGACCAGGCATGTGATGTGATAAGATGAATGATAATATCCTCAAAAATTCTATGGTGAATACCGACCCTGAAGGAAGGTCGATTTATGTAAATTGCATTTGTCATTGCATCTAACTAATATTGGGTAGATTGCTAAATCAAGAATTTGATATTTTTACACTCCTACTTATTGGATTATCACAAAATAACACTTCAGCAGAATCATGAAGTCAAGCAATGCCGCCCGGGAAGAAATCTTCAAAATCATCAATAATCAGATAGAGGAAAATGACCCTCCTGTCGTCAGGATCACCTATCGCCGATTACAGAATTATAATTTTGATAAAGATAAAATCATGCAAATGATCGGCCAATGCCTGGTGATGGAGCTATACGATGTGATGAAGCACAAAAAGAAATTTAATGAAAAAAGGTATATTGAAAATCTAAAGGCGTTGCCAGAAAAACCTTTATCCTCAAAAACCTAAATTCGAGATCAGGTTAAAACAACCTCGAAAATTGATTTTCAAGATGATTTCGCATCCCATTGCGTAGCATCTCTGCAGACCCGTTTTCAATGATATGGACGAGCCCTGTATGAGACACATATTTGTTTTTAGCTTCCGGTTTTCTAAGTAAGTCACTTTGGTGTACATACGCAAATACAGGCATGAGTAGTTTTTGAAATTTTTTCATATTCTCATTGCCTGTGATCTCGTACAATTTGCCATGAAACCGGATTTCGTGGTCAATATTGAATTTAAAATCCTCGGTGGCTTCCGGCTCAATCGCTACGATTTCTTTTAATTCGTCTATATCTTTTTTGGAGACTTTGGCCATGATCAGGTCTGCCATTCCAATCTCGAGCACCAACCTGAATTCAAACAGGTTCTTCAGAGTGACCTCGTCCAGCAATTTTGGGATCAGGCTTTTCTCCAGAATGGCCATCAGGTCAGGATTGGTCAGTACGGCCCCTCTTTTTTTCTTTGATTCCACCAGGCCGATCATCCGGAGTCTAAGCAAAGCTTCCCTAACCACCGTCCTGCTGACTTGAAGCGTAGAAGCAAGTTCGATTTCTTTTGGCAGAGCGTCACCGGCTTTAAAATTGTTGTCTATTAGGTAGTCAATGAGGTTTTCTTCAACCTGGTCCACCAGCGAACTATGATCGACTGATTTTATTTTTGCCCTCAACCCCAGTGTCCCCATTATGTATAATTTAATATTTACTAGTAAGTTGTATTGATCCCAAGGAAGGCAAATTTATTAAAATATTCAATAAATAACTTTGATTTTTGGAATATTGTTTTAATTTTGACATTATTATGTCATACATAAAACTATGTAAAATGAAATTTGATAGATCGTTTTTAATCGGAATTTTTATGGGATTATCACTGATCACCTTTGCTCAGTCAAGAACCATTTCAGGTACAATATTAGACAGTGAGACCAATAGTGGACTGCCTGGAGTTACGATAGCCATTAAGGGAGCAGGCACCGGTACACAGACAGATGAGCTGGGCAATTTTAGCTTACAGGCATCCAGCGGTGATGTTTTATTAATCAGTTTTATTGGTTTTGCCTCCCAGGAGATTTTGATTTCGGATCAAAATAATCTGACCTTATTGTTGATTCCGGAGACCCAGAATCTGGATGAAGTGGTAGTCATTGGTTATGGTACCCAAAGCAGACGGAATATCACCAGCGCTATAGCCAAACTGGACAACAATGTATTGGCCAATGCTCCTCGAGCCAATGTAGGCAGTGCGCTCCAGGGGAGTCTTCCGGGGCTTCAAGTGGTCAATTTGAGTGGCCAGCCAGGAGCTATACCATATATATTATTACGCGGAGGTGCCTCTATCAATAATCCTGGAGCTCCTTTGGTGGTGATAGACGGTATCATCAGGGCATTTAATGATATTGCACCTGATGATATAGCCTCGATAGAATTGCTTAAAGATGCTGCTTCTACAGCCATCTATGGCGCACGAGCTAACAACGGAGTGATCTTGATCACTACTAAACAAGGCAAGGCAGGTACCAGCCAGATTTCTTACAAATTCAACGCGGGGTTTAATCAGCGACGGCAAGGTTACAATTATCTCGGAGCCAAAGACTTTATCTACTATACCAGGCTAGGCCATTTAAATTCCAAAAGGACCCTGGCACAAGCCAATTCCTCCAGGGGATTTGGTCTTCTGACAGATGCTGCCAACCTGGCATCCTTTGACATCAGATCTTTTAATAGCGACAATGCCAATTTATTAACTCAGGGATGGGATACCCTCTCTGATCCTTACGGTGGAACAATCATCTTTAAAGATCATCAAGGAGAAGTAGAGGACATCGTATTTCAAAACACGCAGACTCAAGATCACTATCTAAGTGCTACTGGTGGTAATGACCGGGGAAATTATTTTGCCAGTTTTAATTATTACAAAGAAGACGGCGTGATCGTAGGATCAGATTACAAAAGATATACCGGAGCGATCAACGGATCATATAAATTGAGGAAAAACCTGGAAGTCAATACCGGAGCTAATTTTTCAAACTCAGGTCAATTGGGCGTAAATGGCTCTGAAGTCAATAATATTTATCGCAATCTATCCATTTGGCCGACCTTCAATCCATGGCTCGATGAAGCAAAAACCAAACCCAATCCTGGCAATGGTATCAATGACGGCAATCCTCTTTATTGGTTAGATAAATTGCAAAGATCTAATGAAATAAACCGGATCACCGCCAATGCATCTATCAAGTATGACATCTTGCCGGGACTGTATGTAAAACTTTCTGGAAACGGTTATTTCTTCGAAAACCAAAATGAATCCTTCCAAAAAGCGACGCAGTCGTATCTCAACCTATTTGCCAATCCACCCTCCTTTAGTAATACGGCTCGCACCTCGACCCTATCCATTTCTAAAAGTTTTCAGCAGACTTACAATGGTATCATCAATTACACCACGACCCTGGCTAGGGACCATAATATCACAGCAATGATTGGCGCTGAACATTACGATATCAATTCTACTTTTTTACAAATACAAGGCAGCAAAGCACCTACTGACGACATACCTACGGCAAATGCGTCTACAGAATTTACCCCTGCAGGCAATACAGTATCTAAATCAGAAAACAAAATCATCTCCACCTTTGGCAGGCTAAATTATAATTTTAAAGAAAAATATCTGCTGACTTTGGTTTTCAGGCAAGACGGCGTATCCAGCCTGGCTGCTCAAAACCGATGGGGCTTCTTTCCAGGATTATCTGCGGGGTGGTTAGTAGACCAGGAATCATTTTTTCAAAAAAGCAGTTTGTCTAAAGTAATCAGTTCCTTGAAGCCTCGCATCAGTTATGGACTCAATGGCAATGTCAATGGTATAGGTAATTACGATGTACAGGGTGTCTATGGTTCACAAGGCAATTACAATGGCCAGGGTGGTTTTCTCAATACCGGACTGGTGAACAACAATCTTATTTGGGAAAAAAGTAAAACCCTGGATATAGGCGTAGATCTTGGGATCTTAAAGAATAAAGTCATCTTTTTATTTGACTATTTTAATCGGGAGACCAGTGATTTGCTGACAGGTTTGACACTTCCCAGTTATACCGGATTTAATAGTGTGACGACCAACCTGGGTACCTACCAAAATCGAGGCATCGAGTTGGCGATAAATGCCAATGTGATTCAATCGCCAAAAGGCTTGACCTGGGATATTGGAGCTAATGCTTCTTTGGTGAAAAACAAAATACTTCAATTACCATTTAATGGCAATGAGAATAACAGGCAAGGCGGATTGCAGGTATATGACCCTGTCTCAAAACAAGTAATATGGGTAGGAGGTCTGCAGGAAGGCCGGTCATTAGGGGATATCTATGCCTATGAACAGGTATCCATATTTAAAGATGATGCTGAGGTAGCAGCCATCGCAGGCAACCGATATGATGCAGTAGCCCGTATCAGTGGGCCTGAGAGAAATAATACAGGGACCAATAAAATAACCCCGGGAGATGTCAACTGGAGAGATGTGGATAAAAATGATACTATCGACTCCAGGGACCAGATCAAAATCGGTAATATTAACCCAAAATGGACTGGAGGTTTTACAAGCAACCTTGGCTACAAAGGCATCTCACTATATACCCGATTTGAATATGCCACCGGCCATACCATATACAATGATCTCGTAGCACGAACTTTGGGTAACTACCAGGGTACTTTTAATTACATCGATTGGCAAAATCGAGCTTGGTCTCCGACCAATACCAACACCGATATCCCCAAAGTTTATTTTGCAGATCAGGTCACTGCTCCCAATGGTAAACAAAATTATACCCGTGGCAATAATGCTTCTACCGCATTAAACAGTAATAACAGTCACTTTTATGAAAAGGGTAATTACCTGGCCATTCGTGAAATTACTTTGTCATATGATCTTCCAAAAAGTTTATTATCCGGCACCAAAGTGCTTTCACAGGCGAGGCTATATATCAATGCTAATAATTTGGTTTATATGACTAAGTTTTCAGGACTGACTCCTGAACCTGCGTATAGTAGCGGGGGTGTGTACGTAGGCACCTACCCTACACCTAAGTCATTTGTATTCGGATTGCAAGCTTCATTCTAATTCATCATCAATAAAGAAAACAAAAATGAAAAAATTAATTCCATATATATTTTTTGGGCTGATTTTTACTTTGAATCCATCCTGTACAGATGATCTGGATCTAGCCCCTGTAAGCAGCATCACTGATGCCAATTATTGGTTGACTCCGGAGCAGTTTGATGCTTTTGTAGTGGGTATTCACGCCAGGTTCAGAACACATGTCTCAGGCTTTCAAATATTGGGTGAAATGCGATCCGACATTTTTGGTACTGAACCCGGCAATTCAGGCACATTTACCGGAGAGGCAACCCAGGGAGTCGAAAGATTGTGGATGCAAAATCTCAATTTAGATAATCCAGGGGTGTCCAATTTTGGTGGCTTTTATACCAATATCGGTCAAATCAACCTGTTGATTCAAAAAATTGAATCTACTGATATCATTACCGCTGCCAATAAAAACTATTACCTGGGTATAGCATATGGCATGCGTGCTTATTATTATTTCCAAATGTTGCGTACTTGGGGAAAGGTGATCATACAAACTGATGCCATCTCCGCCATAGATGTCTCCAACCTGGCCAAACCTGCCGCACCGGAATCCGATGTCATGGCACTCATCAAATCTGATCTGGAGTCTTCCCTCAACAGTTATGGTTCTGATTATTCATTTAGAAATACCAAATCTTACTGGTCCAAAGCGGCATCGCTCATGCTGAAGGCTGAAGTCAATCTCTGGAATGCACATCGAGGTGCTACTGCCGAAGCTTCAGTAGCGAAAGCGGCACTAATAGAAATCCAATCAAACATCTCCTCACTGACCTTATTACCTTCTTATGCCAGCATATTTAATACCAAAGGAAATAACGAAATCATATTTGGAGTGCGGCATGCATTGAATGAAGCCGCAATGTCGTTTATTAGCTCAAGTTTTGTCCCTCAAAGTGGACTAATCGCTAATTTTTATGATTCTCTGGCCAATCGAAAATTTAATGTCACTACAGACAATTGGGGCGGACTGTTGAGAGCGCCTGTCCAATCGTCTACTTATAGAAAATTCAATCCTTTGGATTCGCGTCGCAATGCGTCCATTACAGCGGCATATAGCCTGGATATTACCAAAAGACCCAATGCCGATACTTTCAAAATAGCGGGTTGTTTTGTAAGTAAATTTCAGGGGGAGCAAAATGCGGGGTCAAGATCTTATACCAATGACTTTCCGATATATCGATATGCTGATTTACTTTTGTTATTAGCCGAAGCTAAAGTAGTTTTAGGTGAAAACCCCGCTACTGAAATCAATCTGGTAAGGGCGAGAGCTTTTGGTTCAAATTACAAATTGGAGACAGTAGGATTTCCAAATCAGGCTGTCGATGCCAACCCCAAAGACGCATTATTAAAAGAAAGACTCTACGAATTCATTTTTGAAGGAAAGCGTTGGTATGACCTGAGAAGGTTGGGAGACAAATATGTTTTTGATAATACCTCTGTACTCGAAACAGAATCATACAAATTACTGTGGCCTATAGATCGGAATTCATTGACCAATAACAGATCTTTGGAGCAAAATCCCGGCTATCCAAAGTTTTAATATCTTGTCAAATCATATTTTATTTATCAGCGCATTTATATTATGAATTTTGATCATTTAGAAGGGATCATCGCAGCCCCATTCACTCCTTTTCTGCCAGATAACAGTCTCCATCTGGACCTGATCCCCTCTTATTACAAAATGCTAAAGCATCATCAGGTTAGAGGTGCATTCATCTGTGGATCTACCGGAGAAGGTGCCTCCATGACCTACGATGAAAAACTAAAAGTCACCCAAGCCTGGGCAGATGCATGCAGGAAGGACGACCATTTTAAGGTCATCCTTTTTGTAGGCGGCACCAGTATCATTGAAAGTATCAGCCTGGCTCAAGAAGGTGCAAAAATGGGTATCGATGCAATAGCTTCTACTGCTCCATTTTATTTTAAACCTAATCATATTAATACGCTAGCTGACTGCTGCCTTGAGATAGCCAGGTCTGTGCCAGATCTTCCTTATTATTATTATCATATCCCAGTACTTACAGGAGTAGATTTTCCAATGATTGATTTATTAAAAGCTATTGATGGCAAAGCTTCCAATTTTGTCGGCATAAAATATACGCATGAAAACCTGATGGATTTTGCGTCTTGTATTCATTTTCAAAATAGAAAATACGAGATGCTCTGGGGCCGGGATGAGAGTTGGTTAGGAGCACTGGCTATGGGAGCTAAAGGAGCGGTAGGCAGTACCTACAATTATATACCAAAACTGTATCATGCCATTTCCTCCAATTTTGAAGCAGGCCATGTCGGTAAAGCACAAGAGTTGCAACAAAAGTCTATAGAAATGATCGGATTATTAGGCAAATATGGTGGCATGGCGACAGGTAAATCTTATATGAAATGGATTGGACTGGATTGTGGTGAATTCAGACTCCCTGTAAAAAATATGGATGCAGCAGCTTATATAAGATTTGAAAAAGAGGTGGTAGCCTTAGGCTTGGATGAGTATTGGGCGATGAATCAATAGGCAATAGGCAATAGGCAATAAGCATCCCTTAGAGCGGGAGCCTCCCTTCAGGGTTGGGGTAGTGCGGCTGAGACAATAGGCAATAGGCAAATGATGTGGTTCCTGGTGCGTTGCGAAGTGTTTAAGCCTCCCTTCAGGGCTGGGATAGTGCGGATAAAGAAGAGAGCGGGAGCCCCCCTTCAGGGCTGGAGTAGTGCGATGAAGAAATGTTTACTGGTGCGGCTGCAGAGTTCATAGTTCAAATTAATAATAGAATGTCATTCACTGAAAATAAATGGATATCGGTCATAGTTTTTTTATTCATGGGCAAGTTGAATGCACAGGTAACTGGTGGTTTTAATTTTAACTGGAGCATCCTCTCTACTTTGCCGCCTGCTGCTGGTGAAAAAGATCAACCAGGCGTAGCAGGACCGGTATCGGGTATAGCAGGAAAACATCTTATCGTCGCTGGTGGTGCCAATTTTCCGGATGGTATGCCCTGGACAGGTGGAAAAAAAGTATACCGGGATGACTACTTCGTGATGAAGAAAAAAAACAAATCTTATACTTGGATTTCGCAGAAAACTTCCCGCCTTCAAAATAAAATAGCCTATAGTGCGTGTATCACTACTCCCAAAGGAATTGTATCCATAGGCGGTGAAAATGAATATGGCCTCAGCAAGGAAGTATTCCTGCTACATTGGGATGTTAAAGACCGTACCCTATTGCAAGATCCTTTGCCTGGCATACCGGTACCTACTACCAATGGATGTGCTACGAGGAAGGGCAACCTTATATATTTTGCTGGTGGCGAAACCAGGGACGCAGTATCGAATCAATTTATGGCGCTGGATCTGCTTCATCAAGATCAGGGTTGGCAGCTATTGCCACCATTGCCCCACGCCAGCTCTCATGCTGCCTTAATCTATCAGTCCCAAAAGATTTATTTGATCGGAGGACGAAAAAAAACAAACTCCGGCATCAGTGAATTATATGAAGAAGTATACGAATACAATGCGGCCCAGGCAGCATGGACTATAAGAAGCTCATTGCCTTATGCACTTTCAGCCGGGAGTGCCATAGCTTTTGGGTCTGATCAGATCTTGTTGTTTGGTGGTGACCAGGGTACTACTTTTCACCAGGTAGAACTCGCTCTGGCAGCTATCCAACAAACTACAGATGAGTCGTTAAAAAAGGAATTGATCATCAAAAAAAACCACTTGCTTTCTACCCATCCTGGTTTTGATCGCAGTATATTATTCTATGATACCCGAAGTAATATTTGGACACAGGCGGGTATCATGCCTTATGAGACTCCGGTCACGACCCCGGTATATAAATGGGGACGAAGTATTATATTGCCTTGCGGTGAGATCAAAGCGGGTATACGATCTCCACGCATCATTGCTATGAAACCAGTACCTACATCATGAATTATTCAAAAAACTATCCCTGGGTAGCCGTAGGACTATTATGGATGGTCGCTTTACTTAATTATCTCGACCGCCAGATGTTGGCCACGATGAAGCCAGCTATGCAGATCGATATTGAGGAGTTACAATCCGCGACTAATTTTGGATATCTCATGGCAGTTTTTCTGTGGATCTATGGACTCATGAGCCCGGTGTCCGGGATCATTGCTGATCGGCTCAATAAAAAGTGGTTGATCATAGGAAGCTTATTTGTATGGTCTTTGGTGACCCTATTGATGGGATTTGCCCAGACTTATAATCAACTGTATGCTTTAAGAGCGTTGATGGGCATCAGCGAAGCGCTTTACATACCTGCTGGACTGGCACTGATCGCGGGATTGCATGGGGATAAGACAAGGTCTTTGGCGATTGGTCTCCATATGACAGGTCTGTATCTGGGCCAGGCTTTGGGCGGCTTTGGCGCTACCATCGCTGCTTCTTTTTCCTGGCAGACTACCTTTCAAACCTTTGGTTTGGTAGGAGTGGTTTATGCCATGGTTTTGGTTTTGTTTTTAAAAAATGATGCTGAGCCAACTCCAGTTACGACTTTGACCAGACTTCCAAGATGGACCGATGTGTTCGGAGGAGTATCTATCCTGGTCGTAAATATTTCCTTTTGGATCATCCTGTTTTGTTTTACTATTCCCAGCTTGCCGGGATGGGCTATAAAAAACTGGCTGCCTACTCTTTTCTCTGAAAACCTGCACATAGACATGACGCTGGCAGGACCTTACTCTACGATCACAACGGCAGGGTCTTCATTATTAGGAGTGATCTTTGGAGGTTTGCTGGCAGATCGATGGTCTCAGACAAATCTTAGAGGCAGGATATATACCAGTGCTATAGGCCTTGGCTTGACGATTCCAGCATTAATACTGATTGGATCTGGACATACTTTGATCCATATCATCGGAGCAGCATTTTGTTTTGGATTTGGTTTCGGGATGTTTGATGCTAATAACATGCCGATCATCTGCCAGTTTGTAGCTGCAAGGCACCGGGCTACTGCGTATGGTCTGATGAATATGACAGGCATATTTGCAGGGGCTGTCATCACTAATGTCCTGGGCAGGTCTACTGATGCGGGTACGTTGGGATCCAGTTTTGCGGTTTTGGCTGCTTTCGTTTTGATAGCCATTTCATTGCAACTAATTTTCCTTCGTCCCTCGACGAATAATTATCAACTAAAATGATTGTTATGCTCTTCATTCAAAATTAAAGATTAACTGCCATCATATGCACTATAGTTTATCTGCATTATCAGGACTACAGCGTTTTTACAATGATCGATTATTAAATGACACGATTCCATTTTGGTTTCCACGATCGTACGATGAAAAACATAAAGGATATCTATTGATGCGGGATGCAGATGGAAGTCTCCTCGATGATGACAAGGCTGTATGGATCCAGGGTAGGGCGAGCTGGATGCTATCCACGCTGTTCAATACGGTGGAATCCAAACCAGAATGGTTACAGGGTGCGCGAATAGGTCTTGATTTTTTGGACCAATATTGTTTTGACCATGACGGACAAATGTTTTTCCATATGACGAGGGAAGGGAAACCGCTTCGCAAAAGGAGGTATTTTTTCTCGGAGACCTTTTACACGATAGCGGCAGCAGCTTATGCTCATGCCAGCAGCTCAGAAGAATATACCTCATCAGCCAGGAAATCATTCACCGAATGCCTTGCATATGCCAATGGTGAAAAAAAATTAATTGCCAAATATACAGATACCAGGCCTTCCAAGGGGATAGGAGTCCCCATGATCATGATCAATACAGCGCAGCAAATAAGGTCTACCATCGGGGATGACCGATGCGACTCCTGGATTATGAAATGGATCGATGAGATTGAAAGGGATTTTATCAAAGATGAGCTAGGTTGCGTTATGGAGCAGGTGGCTCCAGATGGCAGCATCATAGATCATATCGATGGTCGTACGCTCAATCCGGGTCATGCCATCGAAGGTGCCTGGTTTATCCTGCATGAAGCGAGGTATAGAAACAATGATCCCAGATTGATCAGACTTGGGTGTCGCATGTTAGACTATATGTGGGCACGAGGATGGGACCAGGAGTATGGTGGTATTTTTTATTTCAGGGATGTACATCACCGACCAGTACAGGAATATTGGCAGGATATGAAATTTTGGTGGCCTCACAATGAAGCGATCATAGCGACTCTCCTGGCCTACTTGATGACTGGTGATGAAAAATACGCGCAATGGCACCAGTCAGTTCATTCGTATGCTTATCAACATTTTCATGATGCCCAACATGGTGAATGGTACGGTTACTTACATCGGGATGGAAGCATCGCACAGCCAGCCAAAGGCAATTTATTTAAAGGTCCCTTTCATTTACCCAGGCAGGAGTGGTATTGTAGTCAAGTTTTGAAAGAATGGTTGGTAGATAAAGCAAACCTCTGAAGTGTAATAGCGAAGAGCGGCCCAGGCTATTTTTTGACAAATTCGCGCACTTTCTCCACGATCAGTAGATCCCCTGCATCATCTTCTAACCTGTACAAATCTTTGAGCAAAGATTTGTTTTTACGGATACTGATGAGGGTACTGTATTTCATGACCTTTGATTGAGCCAGGATTTCAGGATATTTGGTTTTAAGATAACTGATAGTGTTCAACCTTTTTTTGCTATATTTTTTGTCTTTCATAACCAAAAACAAAAAATCAATGCCCCGGAATTTTTCTAGGATCGAATCCAGTTTTTGATTCCTGTCCAAATCCTTTCTCAGGGTGTCTGATACCATGATTTCTCCTTCCTTATTAAACACAGTGATAGACTTAGGAGTGATCTCATACATCATCAGTATGCCGCCAAAAGAAAGCGTAGAATATGAATTGATTTTGAATACACCCGGGTCATACAGATCTTTGGCCCGCTTGCCTGACCTCGAATTGGTTTCTTCCAATAAGCCATGTTGACTGATCATCACATAGGATTGATTGGCCAGTTCCAGCGAGGTATCACTGATGTCATGAGCTGCATAAATTACGATATGAGTCCACTCTTTGGTAGCCCGCAAGTTCATTTGATATTTTTCCCACTTGGTTTGAATGATCTCAAACGGAGGTGCGAGTAGTTCCCCAATACCACAGTTGCCATTGGAACCAAACACATACAGTTTTAAGGGTTTCTTTGTGACGGAAGAAACAATCTTATCCTGAAACCGATAAGTGGTATCCCGGCTGGCGCTGAAATTAAATCTATAAGCACGCAATCTCTCCATGGGTTTCAACAGCTTTTGAGATATTCCTTCGAATGCCCTGTTGGAAGAATTGACCAGGTTGAGGATATTTTTATCAGAAATTTTTTGATTCCCGGTGCTTTTTTGATTGCTGCTGACTTTTGCCTCAACAGCAGCTAAAGATGGATCTTCCGATTGATCAGGCCGATACTCCATAAAATTACAGGAATACCATAGATAATCCCTGTGAAACTGAGGAGTTTGTACTGCGATAACCCGCTGGGCAGCTGTCTGGGTACTGGTAATTGCGCAAAGGATAAGCAATACTGCAATCCCGCAAAAGTGTGGTCTTGACATGAAATTAATTAACGCTGAATTTGAAGTCATGGTTGCTCTGTTTTCATTTCGGTTTAGCACTGAAAATTCTAGAAATTTACATAAATCATTCAAATTTTTGACATCCCTGATAAATTAAGAATGAAGCTCTTGTATTCATACCGAATTTATTACCTTGTTATTCCTGAATTTTTTTAGGGACTCTGAGACAAGATCTTTACAATGCTAATTGGCTAAATTACTTATATGAAATACCTCTGTGTGCTGATATGGAGTATGCCTTTGTTGGTTTTGGGCCAATTGAGTTTGGATCCTATATTCTCAGATCATATGGTATTTCAACAAGGTCAGAAAATTACTGTTTGGGGAAAGGCAATACCGGGCATGACGATAGCTGGTATGATGCAACACGATCAGCAAAGCACATTCGTCCAACCAGATTCCAGCTGGCTACTCCACTTTGCCAGCTTAACCGCCAGTGCCAGACCATATTCAATCACGATCAGCACTCAAGGTCAGTCTATACAAATGAATGATATCCTCATAGGTGATCTTTGGTTATGTTTAGGTCAGTCCAATATGGAATGGCCTATGGTCAAAGAACTGCATTACAAGGAGGCAGTCTCTATGAGCGACCAACCACTACTTCGATTTTACAATCCGGATTATACCGGTAAAGGGATTTACAATACTCCATTCAACGATTCTATCATCCAAAGACTACAAAAAGGCCCTTTTTATCACGGAGTTTGGCAAGTCAGCGACAGCAACACAATCAAACAGATGAGTGCTGTGGCCTATTATTTTGGAAAAGAATTATTGTTAGATCAGGGCATTCCCATTGGTTTGATTCAATTGTCCATTGGCGGTGCTCCTTTGGAGACATTGATAGATCGGGAAGTGATGAAAGCTGCACCACAATTTACCAGTAAAATAAAAGCTGATTGGCTCCACAATCCATCCCTGCCGGTATGGATCAAAGAACGTGCAGTGCAAAATTTAGGAGATGTCAATCCCCTTGGTGCGGATAATGATTTAGCACATCCATTTGCCCCTGGATTTGCTTTTGACCGGGGGCTAAAATCATTTGTGCCTTTACCTATCAAAGGAGTGATTTTCTATCAGGGAGAAAGCAATGCCCAGGAGCAGGATCGGGTAGCAGAGTATGCAGATTTATTTAAACTAATGGTTCGGGATTATAGGCGACAGTGGCATCAGCCCAGCTTGCCGTTTTATTATGTTCAACTTTCATCGATAGATACGACCAGGTATAAAAGCCAATGCTGGCCGGCATTCAGAGAGGAGCAAAGAAAAATATTATCTACCGTCGATCATACAGGGATGGCGGTGTCAAGCGATGTTGGAGCTAAAGATGATGTACATCCCACTGATAAAAAAACCGTAGGACACCGCCTGGCATTGCAGGCTTTAAAAAACAGTTATCATAAAAGAATAGTGGCTGATGGCCCGTTGGTAAAAAAAGCCAAATACCATCGTGGAAAAACGACGATTACCTTCCACTATCCCATACGGGTATTGGCTACTTCAGATCAGAAGCCCTTGCGTGGGTTTTCAATCGATCCTCACAAAGAAACTACAGCCCTTATCCATCATCGCAAGGTGATCATACCGGGCATGTCCAAACCTGACTATATCTATTATGCCTGGCAGCCATATTCTACCGCTAACCTGACGAATGATCTTGGCTTGCCGGCTTCCACTTTTAAAATTAAAGTAAAATGAAAAAATTGTGTTTTGCCTTTTTTCTGACCACCGTGGTGGGCGTTTTTGTATCTGCCCAGGTTGATAAGATGCCGATTTTTATCTCAGGTACCGAAGGCCATAAAACGTATCGAATCCCGGCGATTATTCAAACTCCCTCTGGTCACTTGTTGGCTTTTTGCGAGGGAAGGGTGACGGGAGGCGGCGACTTCGGAGATATCAATATTGTACTCAAAAGAAGTATAGATGGAGGTAAAACATGGATGGCGATGCAGACCGTGGTGGATTATGATCGCCTCCAGGCGGGCAATCCTGCCCCGGTAGTCGACCTGACCGATCCTGCCTATCCAAAGGGTCGAATCTTTTTGTTTTATAATACAGGCAATAATCATGAAGGCGAAGTCAGAAAAGGCAATGGACTACGGGAAGTTTGGTATAAAACCTCCACGGATCAGGGTGCAACCTGGAGTGATGCGATCAATATCACTCAACAAGTCCACAGACCCAATCAACCCACCATCAACCCGGATTATCATTTTGCTGAAGATTGGAGAAGCTATGCCAATACTCCTGGTCATGCCATGCAGATGGTATCGGGTAAATATAAAGGGCGCTTATACGTGGCAGCCAATCATTCGGCTGGAGCCCCAAAACCAAAATTTGAAGATTATCAGGCGCATGGATTTTATTCGGATGATCACGGTAAAACCTTTCTACTGAGTGAGTCTATCCCGACTCCGGGCAGCAATGAGTCTACGGCAGCTCAACTCAGCCACGATGGACTGATGATCAACGCCAGAAATCAACAAGGGGATATTCGATCGCGGATCATAGCGCTCAGCCGGGATGGAGGCCTGCACTGGGATCATATCTATTTTGATAGTCAACTCCCGGATCCGGTCTGTGAAGGATCTATTCTAAACCTGGGAGTGAAAAAAGGAAAACAGGTGCTGGCTTTTACCAATGCAGCGGATGAAAAAAGACGGGACCGACTGACCTTACGTATCAGTATGGACGAGGGTAAAACCTGGACCAAAAAAAGATTGTTGGATCAGGCACCGGACGAAGCCATTAAGGACTTTACGGCCTACTCCGATATAGTGAAAATGGATAAAAAGCATATAGGCGTATTATATGAAAGAGATGGCTATAAGCAGATTGTGTTTACAGTGGTAGACTGGAAAAAACTTTGATGGAATATTAGGAATGTTTATATAACAGAAGATAGAAATCAATTGACGACAAGTAAGAATAAGCTACAAACTTGACTTCGATGGGTCATGTTTTTTAAAAGAACAGAAAAGGTAATTTTGTTTTGTCTGAAAAGGTGTGATGTGGTCCACAGTGATACACTTTATTTTGCTAAACTCATTTTTGAAGGTGTTGGATAAGGTGTCTGCACTATATTTTTTGATTCGGAGTCCACTGCATTGATCAGGTCCTGTTTCAGAAAAAGTGCCCAGGACCAAATAAGTTTTCACCGAATTGGCAGTTAGGTCGAGGTATGCTTTGATCTGGTCTGGGGAAGTGAGAAAATGAAAAGCTGCCCGGTCATGCCACAAATCGTATGCTCTATCAGCCTTAAAATCCAATACATCACTTACAAGCCAATTGACAGTTTTAGCTTTTTCACCTAACCTTAATTTAGCTTTTTCAAGAGCTTCCGCAGATATATCCAGTACCGTTAAATTGCTAAAGCCTTCTAGTATCAGGTGATCTACTAACTTGCTGTCACCGGCTCCTACATCTATTATACTGGCTGTCTTGTCAAGATTAAAGCTATGGATAAATTCCAAAGAGGTATAAGGGACTTCCTGTGTCCAACCTACCTGTGCAGCAGTTTTGGTCTTGTAAATTGTATCCCAATGATTTTGTGTCTCATACATCATATAAATGTAATGATCTTAGTAAAGGTATATCTGGGAATCATCATGCAATACGGCTGGACGATCACTTTGATTCTTCCAGCTTTTTGAGCATCGTCATAGCATTCTCATTTTTCGGATCCAGCTTAAGTGACTTTTGATAATTTATTTTTGCGAGGTCAAAGTCTTTATTCTTCATGAGTGCTTCGGCATAACTATCATATGTGTTGCCACTTTTTGGATAAAGCAAGGTATTGAGTTTAAATACCTCCAGCGCTAATTTGTTATAACCGTTTCCTAGGAGTTCATATCCTTGCCCATTTATATTTCTCTCTTCAATGGCAACATCTTTGGGATTGGATTTTATCAGTGCCTGGTAGGCTATGTAAGCGGAATCAAACTGACCTGACTCCAGGTATTCAAATGGGATCTTTTCATGGGCAAGCATCGAGACATAGCTTGATTCGATAGCTCCACTTTTCGGATTCAAGAAGGTTAGTTCCATTTTTTTTGATTGCAGGTTGGATTTGATTTTTATAGGTTTATCCTCTTCATGGATAATAAAGGTAGTGTCAGATATTTTAAACAGCTCCGAAGGTTTGCCTTCCAGTGTTTTTAAAAAAACCTTGTCTCCATCAGCATAAATCTTAATCAGTTTTTCATTTCCTTTATGATAGCGACCGGATATTTGCTGTATGGTCTGCGGACTAAGATCCATTTTTTTGTAGACAGGGAGATATTGGTTCCAATTATAAGTTAAGGCTACCGCATCGATCAGCTCATCTATAAATTCAGGTTGATTAGCATTGGTCAATATTATTACACCATAACCTTTATCTCTATGAGCCACCATCTGACTCGAGAAACCCTCATCCCAGCCTCCATGTCCAAAATAGACTTCGTCTTTTCTTTTATCAATAAAGATGCCTAAACCAATATAGTCAGTGACAAATGGAGTGAGCATATGATCAACCATGTTTTGTGTATGGACCACAGTACTTTTGTGATTATAGGTCCGTTGGATATCAATAGCAAACAAGGCAAGGTCTTTGGCGGTAGTCCATAAGCCTGCTGCTGCCATCTCAGGATAGGTATGTCTCTTACCTTTGGTCATAGATCCATCAGGCAGATAACCGGTAGCTGCATGGGCCAACCAGGCATCTGATAAGGGTTGATCATAAGTGCTATGCATCATACCTAGCGGCTCTAATACCAGGTCGTGAGCGATAGACTGAAAGGGGCGGCCTTCAATATCGATCATCGCCTGCTGCATGATGCTGATCCCACCACCGGAATACCTAAAGCTTTCTCCTGGTGTTTTGTCTACCCGTATAGCCGGAGAGTTGGCGGGAGGCAGACCATCGAGCACTTGTACAAGGCCAGGGACCGGCAGATCAGGGCTATAGCCTAAAAATCCATGTACTGTGGTACCTCCGGTATGGCTTAAAAGATGCCTGAGCGTAACTTTTTTTGTCCTGGTGAATTCATTGTCCGGTAACTTCCAGGATTTTAAATAATCATTGATATTAGAGTCCAGTGATATCTTGTTTTGTGCTACCAGTTTTAGTGCTGCATAGGCGGCTACAGGCTTACTGATAGACCCTGCCTGGAACAAGGTATTGGTATCCACAGGTGTTTTATCCTCCCGATCCATGACTCCGTAGGTCTTGATCCAATCAATCTTGAAGTTATTGATCACGGCCAGGCTGACACCCGGAACGCCATAATGCGCCATTCGGTCCTCTATGGAGAAAGTAGAGTCTCCTTCAATGTATACCGGATACTTAGGAAGTCCTGATTCCACCTGAATGATTTGATCAGCGATTGATTCAGGTGCTTTCGCAGGTGAGCAGGCTTGTAAGATAAGGATGGTCAATAAAATCAGATGGTTGGTTTTCATAGAATTAAATGATAAGTATAATGAATCAAAATCTAAAGATAAGAACTTAAGATGGTTGGATTTTGTCGACTACTTCAAAGCGAAAACTACTTACTCAGGGACCCCATGAAACTCTTTAATCCTTAAATGGATTTTTCATCATATTGACCGGGTAAGGTAACCAAACTTTGTACCTCGAATCGGCTGTCCACGTATTCCCTGCAGATGAATAATCGCATAACAAAATCGTCTCATCACCGTCATTTATTTCAAGATTGGTGCCTTTGCGCATCTTAGTACTGTAGCTCATCCACATACCTTCAGGTTGGGTAGGTACAGGTAATAAATCCACAAATCCATCCTGGTTCATCACCAAACCTACTTCATCTACATAGCCATCGTGAAACCTGGAATCGCGGGCCAGCACAATTGGGCCTCGCAAGACAGCGGCGTGAAACTCACTGTCTGCCAATCTCCCCCTCATATCAAAGTTCACTACGATGTGATCACCCCTACGCCATTTTCTGGTGATGGGCAGATATTGCCCGGGAATTACTTGCTCCACAATGATTTCATTCACCTTTACAGTAGTCAATTTGCTCCATGATGGAATCCGAATATACACGGTAAATGAAGCTTCTGTGTCGGGGATAATTTTTATTTCGGTTGATGCTGTTACCGGATAGTTGGTAGACTGCTCTATTTGTACATCTACTCGATCATTTACAGATACCCTGGAGTGGAGATTAGCAAATAGATTGATATACACCCCATCAGAGCTACTTTGCACGGCAAACTTTGGTATCAGCATCATGCCGCGCGGACCATTGGCAGTACAACAATTGATATTCATACCACACTGGTCTTCTCCTAGACTTCTGATGCCTTCCATGGGGCTATATTTTGAAAAAGAGGAAGCATCCGGGGTGATGGATGAAAGCAAAGCATTGTACGCAGATTGTTCTATCGCGTCGGCATAGAGTGGGTCTCCCGTGGTCTGGAGCAGACTCAAACACAACTTCATCCAGGTCACCGTCACACAAGTTTCCATAGTATGATACGTAGGCAAGGTTTGCCTAGCTGCACCATGATACCAGCACTCAAAAGAAGAGCCGGATCCCGCGATATTTATTTCTGTCAATAAAATATTTTTTACTGAATTTTCTACAGCTTTTAGATAGGAGGGTTCTTTGGTGACTCGATACAGTTCGAGCAGCCCCTCGTAGCATGACATCATCTCATAAGCCTTACTACCATTGTCCCAGCTCCACCAGGATTTTGGCATTGGAAATCGCTGAGCGACCGGTATATCGTTTAAAGCTTTTGAGATCAGTTGTGGGCCCCTTGGTGTCTCCCATTGATCCACGATGTAAGTAGCGAAGTCAAGATATTTTCTATCGCCGGTACGATTATACAAAAGCACCATCGGCTCTAAAATGGAGCTACTGGGCATGCCCCGAAAATTGCCGGTTTCAACGATATTTTTTTTCAATGGACCTATTTCAGTCATCAAATGATCAGCAAGTTTTCTGGCAGCCTGCAAGGTGTTTTTGTCTTTTGTCAAATCAAAATAGCTCAGCAGTCCCAGCAGCACATATTTTCGACCCCATATATCCCATTGTTGTAAATGGGCTGCGTCAGCATAGTTGCCGATATACCCATCTGGCATTTGTGTTTGGAGTAATTTTTTTACAGCTAAATCTATTTTTTCTTTTAAAGCAACAGTGGGTTGGTATTGATAAGCGGAGATCGCCGAGGTGATCCATTTACCCCAAAACTCGGTTTGCCACCAACGGGTTTCGTTTTTGTAATTAAATGGTTCGATCAGCTCGTCCACGGATTGTTCGACGATTCGATTTTGAATGCACCAGTCAATTTTATTACCCAGGTGGCCACCGATATCGATTTTGTCGAGCGAGATATAATTCAACGAATCGCCGAATGATCTACCAATACATTTTTGATTAATACCAGCAAGAACAGAGATTAGCATTAAAAAATTAAACCGGAATGTCATATATATTGAATGTTTGATATTGATTGTGCCTAAGGCCATCGCGAATTAATCCCCTAAATCAAAGAAAACCAACTACCTGATCTCAAAACCATCGGCATCCCTTCCTACGGGGAATATCTTACGGTGGTCAGTCAACAATGATTTATCCAGGACCTTGGTTTGTATTATTTCCTCATTGCCCAAATGCAGGAGAACCTCACCATATGAATTGATCAATTGGCTGTCACCCTGGTATTCCAGTCCAAGATCATCTATCCCTACCCGATTGAGTGTGGCGACATAACATTGGTTTTCGATGGCACGGGCCAGAGCGAGTGATTTCCACGCGCGCGCGCGCGAAGCGGGCCAATTGGCCACGTACACAGCCAGGTCATAATCCCAACCCGTCGTATCGCTGTAACGATTTCTGGCCCATACCGGGAATCTCAAATCATAACATACAAATGGCCTGATCTTCCATCCCTTCCACTCAAATATCAGCGCTTGTGCTCCGCGCGTATAGGTCTGATCTTCGTCGGCCATACTAAAGGTGTGTCGTTTATCATAATGTCCGATCACACCCTGAGGACCGGCTACCACCAATCGATTAAAATAATTTTCATTGGCTTTGATGATGAGGCTGCCTATGACCAGCGCATTTTTTGCTTTTGCTTTTGCTAGCATCCATAATATAGTGTTACCATCCATGGACTCCCTCAGGGCGGGTGCATGCATACTAAAGCCGGTACTAAACATCTCCGGCAATAGGATGATGTCTGTTGGAATTAAAATGCGATCTATCAAAGACCCCAGATGATCCAGGTTAGCTGATTTATCCTCCCAATGGATAGACGATTGAATAAAACTTAAACTCAGATCCTGCATAATATCTCAGCGGCTTTTTCGAGGGTTTCATCTTTTTTGCCAAAACAAAATCGCAGCACATGATGATCTGTACCATCCTGGTAAAAAGCGGAGACCGGTATAGTGGCTACTTTGTATTCTTTGGTCAGGCGTATGGCCAGCTCGTGATCCGCTTCGTCGGTAATGCGCTCGTAAGTAGCACATTGGAAATACGATCCTCTCGAAGGCAATAACGTAAACCTGCTGTCTTTGATCATATTGCGAAAATTATTGCGCTTGGCTTCGAAGAAGGCACTCAATCCCAGGTAAGCTTCTTTGTGGTCCAGATAGGCAGCCAATGCATATTGCATCGGTGTGGAGGTAGAAAAAGCAATAAACTGGTATACTTTGCGGATTTCTTTCATCAGAGCCGCAGGAGCCAGTACATACCCTACTCTCCAACCAGTCGTATGAAATGTTTTACCAAACGATGCGACCATAATACTTTGCTCAGACAAGGTAGGATAGGCCGAGATCGATTGGTGTTGTTCATGATCAAAGATGATGTGTTCGTAGACTTCATCGCTCAATACGATGATGTCAGTACCTGATACTATTTTTTCTAATGCAAGGATATCAGCGCTGGTCAATATACTTCCGGTAGGATTGTGCGGAGTATTGATCATAATCATCCGGGTCCTGGCGTTGATAAGTGACTTGACTTCTTCCCAATCGATATGATATCCCGGAAATTTCATTTTATATCGAACAGGAGTAGCTCCGGCCATAATGATAGAAGGGATATAACTGTCATAACACGGCTCCAGTACGATGACCTCTTCGCCGGCATGTACCAGCGCATTGATCGCTGCATACAAGCCTGCAGTGGCACCGGGTACCACCGTCACTTCTGTCATAGGGTCATACCACCGCCCATAGAGTTCCTGTGTTTTGATGGCTATTTTTTCCCGAAGGGACATTACACCTGGCATAGGGGCATATTGGTTGAAACCTTCGGACATGGCCTTGGTGACCAGCGTGATCAGATCGGAGTCAGCGTCAAAATCAGGAAAACCCTGCGCGATATTATAAGCGCCTACCTCTGTAGCCAGACCACTCATCTTAGTAAAAATATTGGTGCCTACAAGGGGAAGTTTGGATTCAGGAAAATGCATGCTGACGAATAAAAATGTATTGGGTAAAAATAGTGATTCTTTGAGTAACCTCTTTAAATAGATCAATTTATTAACCCCTTGATATGGAACTCTTGTAAAAATGCAGACAGGTAATTTTTGAGTGATGCCAATAAGCCATTCCTGACCATTACCCTAATATCTTTACTTATCTTTGAAACCACGATATGCGAAGCATTCTATTACAAGTAGCTGTCACGCTGGATGGTTTTATCGAAGGCCCTCATGGGGAAATAGATTGGTGTTTTACAGACCAGGATTATGGCATGAGCGATTTTCTTCAACGGATTGATACCATCTTTATGGGTAGGAAAACCTTTGATATGATGCAATCTATGCCCACCCCTCAGGATGATCCCTTTACAGCTCAGATAGCTCATGTCCATCAGTTTGTATTCAGCCAAAGCCTGGATGCTGTCGATCAACCTGGGACCCGCTTGATCACTGGCGATACCATCACCTGGATCAAGAATTATATGCAGACTCCGGGCAAAGATATCTGGTTGTTTGGAGGTGCATCGTTTACCAATAGCCTGGTGCAGGCTGGGTTGGTACACGAAATTATATTGGCAGTCCATCCTATCTTATTGGGTGCTGGCAAATCCTTCTTAAGTCACGCTGCACGGGTACCTCTCCATTTGCTCAGTGCTCAGTCTTATGATTCAGGATTGGTGATGATGAGATATCAGGTGGTTTAGCCTTTTGAATGCTCCGTGCCTAATTGTGCCTCACATTTGGCCCTATCAAACTCTCCTTCATTATTGGCGATCCATATAGTCGCTACGCCATTGCCGATAAAATTGGTGATCGCCCGGGCTTCAGACATAAATCGATCTACGCCGAGTAACAAGGCAAGGCCCTCTATGGGTATGGTCTTGACAGCAGTCAGGGTAGAGGCCAACACTATAAAGCCACTGCCTGTGACGCCGGCAGCCCCTTTGGAAGTGATCATCAAGATGCCGGTGATGGTGAGCATTTCTGTATAGCTCAAATGGACTTTGTATACCTGAGCCAGGAAGATGACAGCCATAGAGAGATAGATCGTAGTGCCATCCAGATTAAAAGAATAGCCGGTAGGTACTACCAACCCTACTACCGGTTTGGAGCATCCCATACGCTCCAGTTTTTCCATGAGATTGGGCAGGCCAGCCTCAGAGGAGGAGGTCCCAAGGACGATGAGTAATTCTTCTTTGATATACTTTAAAAATCTCCATAGACTTACTTGATAATATTTAAGGATGTAACGAAGCACCATAAAAATGAACAGAACCATGGTGCAATAGACGGTGAGCATAAGCTTGCCCAATGGTAATAATGCATGGATGCCATACTTACCTATCGTATAGGCCATTCCCCCAAATGCACCGATCGGGGCGAATAACATCACGCGAAATAACCACTTAAAAACCCACTTGGATATTGGCTCAAGAAATTTTACTATTTTTTCTTTGGCTTCTATTTTATTAATTACGATACCGGATACGATGGCCAATATCAATATTTGGATCGTCGAATTGTCTTTTAAAAAATGTGACCAGCTAAAACCTGCAGCCTGCTGTGCATACTTCGTCACATCTCCTCCTGCACTATTGGGTATCACACCATCTCCTGGACGAATTACATTGGCCACCACTATGCCGATCAATAAAGCAGCGGTAGTCACCACTTCAAAATAGATCAGCGCTTTGGCCCCAACGGTGCCTACCTTTTTAAGATCACCCATATTCACAATACCCAAAGTGATAGTGAGGAAGATGATTGGATTGATAAAAAGTTTGACTACAGATATAAATCCGCTTCCAAGAAATTCGCTGAGCGTTTTGCCTAATTTAAGTTCCTGTCCCAAAAAATGTCCTTTCCACTCCTGCTTCAATACCGGTTGAAGGACCCATTCCGGGAAAAAATGACCCAATAAGACTCCCAGAGTAATAGAGAGGAGTACCCAGAATGTAAGATTGGTAAAAAGCCGTTTCATCGATACGGGTAAATATAATGAGTATTTATAACAGCCAGTCCCTATGAGATGAGAATATATTGAATGCTCCAGGTTTAAATGATCTATATTTGCTGCTCAAATTTCAAGCATATGCAATGGATCGACTATGTGGGCTTATTCGGAGCATTTTTATCCTCAGTCACTTTCGTCCCACAAGTGTATAAAGCCTGGCAATCCAGATCTACCGGCGATCTCTCCTATTGGATGCTCTTTATATTGATCGGCAATGTGAGTACCTGGCTATTTTATGGCATTGTAAAAAAAGATTTGGCGATCATCATTGCCAATTGTATCATATTATTCTTAGCCATGGTGCTGTTGTATTTCAAGATTTCATTCAAAAAATAATCTTTACTTTTTAATTTTTTGCAAGATGGAGGCTTATCCACCCACCCCAATTATTTTAACTGGGCAGTATGTCACACTCGAACCCTTAAATCAAACTCATGCTGAGGGTCTTGAAGCAGCAGCCTCAGATGGTAAACTCTGGAATCTATGGTTTACGAGTGTGCCGCGCCCAGAGAAAGTCCATGAATTTATCGAGACAGCTCTGGCTGAACAACTAGCCGGCAAGAGTATACCTTTTGTGGTGAGAAGATCCGAGGACGAAGCCATCGTAGGCAGTACCAGATACATGAATATAGAGCAGGTGGTGAGACGACTAGAGATCGGCCATACCTGGTATGCTGCCTCTGCACAACGTACCCCGATCAATACTGAGTGTAAATTATTATTGCTTCGACATGCATTTGAGTCTTTGGATTGTGTGGCTGTAGAGTTTCGTACGCATCGGTTTAATGAGGCTTCTCGCCGGGCCATCCTGCGGTTAGGTGCGGTGCAAGATGGCATATTGAGAAATCATCGGATAGGAGCTGATGGTACGCTTAGAGATACAGTAGTGTTTAGCATATTGCAATCTGAATGGCCTGCCGTGAAAATGAATTTGAATTTTAAATTGAGTCAGTATTTGGAGAGATAGCTTGCTCGGCTTTGATTCCGTTTTTGATTGCCACAGAGAAGCTCGGAGAAGTACAGAGGAGCTTGGAAAATTTTGTAAGAATTTACTCTGCTTCGCCCTGTTGTGTTTAATTTTTATGGAAGTTAATGACAAGAAATCAGGATATCAGCGACATCCACCCATCCACTCTTCATACATAGTAAAAAATGTAGGGACGATATCATCAGCCAGGCTGCAGGTAGAATTAAATAATGCCGCAATGCCGATGTGAAGCCGGGGATCTATCGCTATCTCGGCACGGTACTCATTCGCAAAGCCTCCATGATAGTATTTATAATGGTCACCATAGTCGAGTACCCGCATACCTCTGGCATAATAAGTATCTTTTACTCCAGGCCAAAAATTATAATAGCGTCGGTCTTCAGTGGTTTTAATCTGTGGCTGAAAAAGACTATCAATCGCTGATCGTGGCAGGATAGCCGGATAGTCTCCAATCAATAATTTCAGCCACAAGCTCATGTCTGTGATGGAAGCATTGATGCCTCCAGCTGAAATCGTGTTATAATATTTTTGTGAAACCTCTATTGGGTAATGTACCTGTTGGTTATAATCCAGCCGATGTGGTAAAGCTATATTTGGCGCTTTGCACATTGCTTCATAACTAAAACATAGATCAGGCATACAGAGGTTTGCTTTTATCTCCTGGGCATACAAGTCGGTAATAGATCGTTGAGTGGCATTTTCTAATATGGGCTCTATCAATGCATAAGAAGCATTTTGATAGGCATACATTTCACCGGGGGGGGCCAGATTTCGAATGTTTTTAAACAAAGGTAGGATCGCTGACAGGGAGTAACCTTTCTCCACCAGGTTGGTATAACTGTGATAAGGAAATCCGGCCGACTGTGACAATAGATTATTGATAGTCACCTTGCCGGTATATGCAGAATCAGATAATTCGAACTCAGGTAAATATCGGTGCACCGGATCTGCAAAACTCAATAGCCCTTTTCTTACTTCAATATCGGTCAAAACTGCTCCAAAGCTTTTACTTACACTGGCCAGTCTGAATAAGGTATGAACATCCACTGTATCGCAGCTCAAGGTAGATCGTACTCCATATCCTTTGATCGAGCGTACCATGGAATCTGATATGATAGTCACTGCAGCCCCGGGACAATCGCATGCATGCATTTTTTGACTCACATATTGTTCAAAAAGGATGGCAAAGGTATCACCAGGTGCTTCGATGGCCTGCTGATCTAAGTATTGGCTGAGATTGTTTGATCTGATTGGTTCACAGGAAGCAAAAGTGAACAGTAACATCCCGGCCAGATAAATAATAAATGATTTTATCAACAATGAACTAATAGATGCAAAAAATAATTTAGCCAGGATGTTTTGCTTTTTAATTTAGTTCATTAAGATCAAATTCTTCGGAGAGTATTCTTGATTGTTTCATCAGGTTTTGATCAATCACGTGGAGAGAATCATATGCTGCACAGTTCATTTCGATACCTATCTGAGCAGGTTTGAAGAAATCCATGTCTTTTACCCAATTTGTCCTTGGATCAGACTCAACCCGTTTCATAAAATCGGCAAATATCGGCTTGGCCATGGCACTACCCTGACCCAAAGCCAAGGATCGAAATCTGATCCAGGGCAGATCTCCACCAACCCAGGTTCCGACGACCAGGTTAGGCGTGATACCCATATACCAACCATCTTTATAGCTGTTGGTAGTACCCGTTTTGCCACCATGTATCGTTTTGACAGAACCATCTCGTACGGGGGAAGCTTTCTTGAGCATATCGACCATCACATAGTTTACTCCAGAAGGCAAGGCTTTTGATTCTTCGATTTTGGACTGATAGATCACCTTGCCATTTTTATCTTCTATGCTGCTAATAAAATAAGGTTTGATATATTTTCCATCGTTGGCGAAAGTGGTATAGGCACCCGTCATCTCCATCACCGTGAGGTCAGAAGAACCAAGGCAGATAGATGGTTGACGGGGTACTCGAAACTCACCATCACTTCTGCGTCGGGAGCTGTCTATACCCATGGCATTGACCAGACCACAGACGATCTCTGCATTGCCGAGCTCTTTCATCAGGTAGACGGACACGGAGTTGACAGAATTAGCCAAGCCTTGATAGAGGGAAAGTGCCCTGCCTGAAAAATTTCCTTCTGCATTGTGAGGTGACCAGGCAGAAATCAATTTAAAATTGCCATCACCCGGGGAGATAGTGTAAGGTCTGTCTATCACCTGAAGACAAGGAGATATCGCTTTAAATCCTATGGCAGTAGCATAAATAAATGGTTTAAAAGTAGATCCTACCTGACGATCTGCTGTGATATGATCGTACTTAAAATACTTATGATCGATACCGCCTACCCAGGTCTTGATTTTGCCAGTGCCGGGTTCGATCGCCATAGTCCCCGTCTGTAAGATCATCTGCATATATCGAATACTATCGAGTGGTGTCATCGAAGTATCTTTCAAATGAGATGGTGAGTAATCAAAGATTTTCATACGCACGCGCGCATTAAACTGTTTTTCAGATTCAGAGAGTAGTTTTTTCCAGGCGGTATTGGTTTGTAGCCAAAGTGGATCCTTCATTATCTTGAGGTACTTCGCGGCCCGATCTTCACTCAGTATCTTTTGTTTGATATAATCATTTAGTTTTCCGGTTTTACCCTGTTCTTCTACTATGCGGAGGATATCATTGTCCGTAAGGACGATATCAAATTTGGTATCTACCGAGTCAAGGATATCCCCCATAAATTTATCTCTCATTACTAAAAAACGATCGCTTTCCCTGATCAGGCTTTGCAATTTATATCGTCTTATTTCTTTTTGACGATCATCGGCATCATAAGTCCAGGGATCCATGCCTTTCCATACAGTAAATAATTGTTTTTGGAGCTTTGGCATATGGGTCCATACAGCTTCTTCAGCGAGCTCTTGCAGGACAGGGTCTATGGTAGTGAATACTTTGAGTCCATCTTTATAGATATCATAGTTGGTTCCATCAGGCTTTTTAAATTCGTCTTGTTTCAATAGATCCTGCAACCATTTACTCAACTCGACTATAAAATAAGGAGCATTGCCTTCTGATACATCCCTTCGTTTAAAAGAAGATGCATCCAATGGAATTTTCTGCAAAGAATCTTTTGTAGCGGCATCCACAAAGCCAGCTGTATGCAGTCTACTGATGACCAGGTTTCTGCGGGTTTCCGAATTTTTGGGAAATCGTTTTGGATTGTATCTTACGGGATTGGACAACATACCTACGAGGGTAGCAGCCTGTTCGATTTTAAGCGAATCTTGTTCAGAGTTAAAATAAGTCTCACTGGCTGCGCGAATACCATAAGAATCATTGAGGAAATCAACCTGATTGAGGTACATGGCGATGATCTCTTCTTTAGTGTAACTGCGCTCCAGTTTGGTAGCGGTGATCCATTCTTTAAACTTGATTAAAAACAGGGAAACCTTTTTTTGGATGAAATTCATTCCTCTAAAGTCTCTGTTTGAATATAATAATTTGGCAAGTTGCTGCGTAATGGTACTTCCTCCTCCGGCACCTGACTGACCCATTAACACTGTTCGTACGAGTACTCGTCCCAAGGCTTCAAAATCGATCCCTGTATGGTTTCTAAATCGAGTGTCTTCTGTAGAAAGTAATGCCTGCACCAGATAGGGTGACAGATCTTTAAAGTCAACCCCTACACGGTTTTGTATAAATAGGCGACTCATCTCCTTCTGATCATTGTAATAGACGACAGTAGCGTAGTCATAATCAGGGTTTTCAAGTTCATCAAATGTGGGAAGATCCTGGAAAGAAAGGAAGATAAAAAACAATATCATAAAACACACGCCAGCCAGCACCAGGCCCCACATCCAACGTGCGATTTTGTACCTGCCAGGACTGATAGGTCGTCCAGAAGGATTGGTGATGGTTAAAAGTTTACTCCAGAGCTTATTCATATGAATATTGTAAAACTCAAAATATTGCTATTTATTGAGTCAGGAAGTGCAAATTTCATAAAAATGTGTGACTTTATGGGTCCGTTGTGAAATCATTTGGAAGCTTACCGGGCCAGATGTTCGCAAGCTGAAATAAAAAGTATTTTTTAATGTCTTACCATTACCTTTGAAGATCAGACTTGAAAACCTTTCAAGCTATATTGGCCCTGGTACTTTTAACGATCATCCTGGCTCCGCCGATGATCGAGAGTACACATTCATGGACTCATGCCTATGAAATTGGTTGCCATGATACCCATTCTAGTCACTGCCATAAGATAGAGCACCAGTGTTTTGTGTGTGATCTGTTCTATACTACGCCGTATGTGATAGAGGACAAGTTATTCTGGATCCATGAACCGACTTGGTTTGCTAACGGGCAGGTGTGTCATGAAGCTTTAATCCCGATAGTTGTTTCCATTCAGCTCAAGCTTCGGGGACCTCCTGATCGTCCAATCTAGGTCAATATACCGTTTGGGCTGATTTCCATCAGGCCCTGTTTTTTCATTTTATTATTATTCATGCTTAATCACATATTTGATATGAGACAATTTATAATTTCGATTTTGTTATTAATCTTGGCTGTTTCAGGATGTAAAATAAATGACCCCATCATCCCCAATGAAGAAGAGGTCATCACCACTATACGATACACCCTGACGACTCAGGTGGGCACTTCACCAGTGATCTTTGAATTTAGAGATATCGACGGAGATGGAGGCCTTCCTCCGGTATACACAGAAAGCGATTTGAAACCTAATACCACCTATGAGGGTAGATTGGAATTGTTAAACGAACAGGAAACACCAGCCGGAGATATCACCGAAGAAATCACAGAAGAAGGTGAGGCACATCAATTTTTTTTCCAACCTTCATCTGGTCTGAATATGAGTATCACCTACAAGGATAAAGACCGGAGCGACCGCCCTATAGGCCTCCTGACTACCATCGTGACAGGGGCATCCGGCACCGGTCAGTTAAAAATCACGCTTAGGCATGAGCCCAATAAATCGGCCCCGGGTGTGGCGGATGGTCAGATAGCACAAGCAGGTGGGGAAACTGATATTGAAATAGAATTCGTCATCCATGTACAGTAAAATTACCTGGTTGGTGCTGATCCTGGGGCTCAGTGGTTCCGCAACCATGATAGCACAAAACTGCAAACTGACTTTGAAAGGAAGGATCAGCGATGAAAGTACAGGGATCCCACTTCAATATGCCACGATATTAATAAAGGAAACCCAGCAAGGTGAGGTCGCTGATAGCCTGGGATTATTTGTGATGAAGCAGCTGTGCCCTGGTAGATACCATCTGTCGATCAGTCATCTGGAAGGTGAAAATCTGACCCTGTATATTCAATTAAATAACGATACCACCATGGACATTACCCTACACCACCATGCTGAGCTCCTCAATGAGATCTCCGTGCACGGCACACAACAACAGACTACTACCCAAGCCGTCAATTCTATCAGCCGGGATGAAATCGCCAGAAATGCAAACAAAAGTCTGACTGAACTACTGGAAAAAATATCCGGGGTACAATCTCTAAAAAGTGGAACCGGAATTTCCAAACCAGTGATTCATGGATTATATGGTAATCGAATAACTATTTTAAACAACGGTATGATACAAAGTGGGCAACAATGGGGCAACGATCATGCACCGGAGATAGATCCACTCTTATCGGATCATATCTCGGTAGTCAAAGGAGCTGCTGCGCTGGCATTTGGAGGCAATGGGCTGGGCAGCGTAGTCATGATCGAAAACAATGCCATAGATGCTGATCCTCACTTGCACGGACAAGCTAACTATGTCTATCAAACCAATGGACGGGGTCATACGGCAAATCTCAAAATGCAACAAGCACTACCTCAGCTGGCTTGGAAACTATCAGGTACATTAAAATACCAGGGGGACCAGCAAGCTCCGGATTATTTTCTGACCAATACGGGTAAAAATGAGCAAAATCTGGGTTTCCAATTAGACAAAAAGCTTTCTGGCGTCTGGAATATGCGTGTACATGCATCAACCTTCAATACTACTATCGGTGTGCTCCGGGGCGCTCATATCGGCAACTTGACAGACCTGGAAGATGCTATTCACAGGGATAGACCTTTTTTCACGAGTGATCATTTTTCATACGACTTGGCTTCCCCGAGTCAGGAAGTGCATCATCACCTGATCAAACTTGAGAATAGATGGCAGGTAGACAAGAATACCTTATGGTCTCTCAACATCGGAAGCCAGGTAGACGACCGCAAAGAATATGATGTACGCAGGAGTGGCCGGTCGGCTACACCTGCACTGCATCTTCGTCAATATACTCAGTTTATAGAGGGTATCTACCATCACACCTATGCGCGCGACCTGGATTTGAAATCAGGATTGCAGTTTCAGTTCATAAATAATACAAATTTTCCAGAGACCGGGGTATTGCCGCTCATCCCCGACTATCAGTCTGTCAAACCTTCATTATATACTATTGTACAAAAAGCCTGGGGTAAAAATATGCTTGAAGGTGGGCTTAGAATAGATTATCAGCAGCTACTGGCTGTCACTATTTCAAAAACTGTTCCAAGAGTAGTAGATCGATTTACCCACCATTTTCTCAATGCTAGCGGGGCATTAGGATATCGGCAGGCTATCAGCACAGGATTGAATTTATCAGCCAATGCAGGAGTAGTTTATCGCTCTCCTGAAGTGAATGAATTGTATAGCAATGGCCTCCATCAGGGTGTAAGCGGACTGGAAGAAGGCAATCCGGATCTGCAATCTGAAAAATCAATCAAAGGTATCCTTTCAGCAGAATGGAATGTCAGTGACAGGCTCCAGATCCAGGCTTTGATCTATGATCATCATATCAGGGACTTTATCTATTTACAACCACTCAAAGAGTTTAGATTGACGATTCGGGGTGCCTTTCCCGTGTATGAGTACCGGCAGACGGATGCCAGACTCACCGGATCGGATTTACTGATTTCTTACGAATTGAAAAAGCGACTCAAATGGATAGGCAAGTATGCATATGTAGTAGGACGGGATGTCGTCCAACGTAGGGGTCTGGTCAATATACCCAGTAGCAACATGCAACATTCGTTTAATTATTCCTTTAAAGATGCCACCAATTTTAAACAAACTAATTTGACACTGACCTTCAGATATATGGGCAGACAACGTAATATCACTGAGGATCAGGACTATCTTCCACCTCCGGATGCTTACACAATGTTTGGAGTAGAACTGGGTAGCAACATCCAATTAGGCAACCACCAGGTGAAATGCTCCGTACAGATTGAAAACCTATTGGATACTACCTATCGGGATTATCTCAATAGACAAAGATATTTTGCTGATGAGCCCGGGCGAAATATCAACTTTCGTATCGGTTATTTTTTTTGATCATGGAGAGAAATAATAAATAAAAAAACCACTAAGTTCATTGATCCTCTTTCAAATTATCTTTTTGCAGATAGGTTGAGTCAATCAATGCGCTTAGTGGTTATTAATGAGCTTATGCTTTCAGGATTTCCCTAGCATGCGCACAAACCGCCGCAGCATCCACCCGGATCCTGCACATTTGCATTACTTTTCATGGTTAATAAAAAATTTATGGGTTAAAAAAATAATAAAACTCAGCAACAGCACTTTTGCTGTTCTGTTTTTAAGGTTGAAAACAAGGTATTAAAGTCATGATAACACTTTTCGATGACTGCCCAGTTGATACAATAACAGCTCCTGGGACCATCTACTTCGCCAGATATCAGGCCGGCAGATTTTAATTCTTTAAGGTGCTGACTGACAGTACTCTGTGACAGTGGAAGGTTATCGACGATTTCTCCGCATTGGCATCCTTCTTTTTTGCACAATTGGCTCAATATAGCGATCCGTGCAGGGTGTGCCAGTGCTTTGGCAAAAGCAGCCAGGGACTGTTCCTTGGTCCCAAATTTCTCTTTTTTGCTATAGGCCATATCTTATTGTATATCGCAAATATACGATTTAACTTGGCTTTGTCAATATTTGATTAAATTATTTTGCGTTATCTTGGATGGTACAAGTCTTTGTAGTTATGATTAAAGCTTTTAGTGTAACAGGTATGATGTTGTTGACTTTTTCCATGTTGGGCCAGGCACTTTCACCTTATCAATTATTTAATTCAAATGGCAGAAAAGTCTCCTATTCAAAACTTTTAAAATCTTCCTTATCAAAAGATCTGGTCTTGTTTGGTGAAGAACACAATAATGCGATCAGTCATTGGCTGCAGCTCCGACTGACCAAAGATTGTTTTCGATCCAAGCCCCTCGTATTGGGAGCAGAGATGTTTGAGCGGGACAATCAAGACGAGTTGGATGCTTATCTGTCCGGCAGTATCGATGCAGCTCAATTGGATTCTACTGCAAGACTTTGGCCCAATTATGGAACAGATTATGCTCCCCTCGTAGATTTTGCCAAATCTAATCATTTACCTTTTATTGCTACCAATATACCCAGGCGATTTGCTTCGCAAGTAGCCAAAAGAGGCCTGGAGAGCCTGGATTCATTGACTGATGAAGAAAAATCCTGGATCGCTCCTTTGCCCATAGCCTATGATGTGGAGCTACCTGGTTATAAAAATATGCTTTCGATGATGGGTGGGCACGGAGGCCCCAATCTACCAAAGGCACAAGCTATAAAAGATGCTACGATGGCACATTTTATTTTGACCAATATGAAGTCAAATGCCCTATTTATACATTATCAGGGTAGCTATCACTCAGAAAACCACGAAGGGATCATTTGGTATCTCAAGCATGATCATCCCGACATTAAGTATGTGTCCATCGCTACGGTCACTCAGGATCAAATTAAAACTTTAGACAAGGTCCATAAAGGCAAAGCAGATTTTATACTCTGCGTCGATGAAGATATGACCAGGACCTATTAGAAACTCCCTACATTAATATTACTTTTCCTCGCTTTGATCAAACTGGACAACCGGCCAAAAAGCTTTTTTCGGATTAAGATTTTTATCAAACAATAAAGGATAATCTTTTCGACCTCTGACCGGAAAATTATCCAGCCAACTGTTGCGGTCAGAGATATTCCAAAAAGTCACGGCCGTAAGGACTCCTTTGTATTTCCTAAATATATCAAAGCAGGTCTTATACCGCTCTATTTGTAAGGTCTCATGTTCTGTGGAAAAAACAGCCAGGCTATCTACCGGAGTCCTGTCTCTTCTGCCGTGTTCTTTTTTATAGACGGAGATGTCAAGTTCGGTGATCTGCACTTTGACCCCAAGCTGAGAAAACCTTTTCATCGTAGTCTCCAACACTTCAGCAGTCGGTTCATAGATAGACCAATGACCCTGTAATCCTACTCCATCGATTGGGATCCCCTTTGATTTTAGATTCTGGACCAGGGTATAAATTTTTTCTCTTTTGACCGGATTGATTTCATTGTAATCATTGTAAAAAAGTAAGGCATTTGGATCTGCTTCGTGGGCATATTGAAAAGCTTTTTCTATAAATTCTTCCCCACAGATCCTGTACCAGATGGAGGGTCGATAGAACTCGTCCTCCTTGTCAGAAATGGCTTCATTGACCACATCCCAGGCATAGATGATGCCTTTATACCTTGAGACTACCGTGGTGATATGATCGTGAAGTCTTTGCAGCAATACTTCTTTACTTACGGTATCGCCTGTGCTCGTTTTAAATAGCCAGCCAGGGGTCTGGTTGTGCCAACACAAAGTGTGCCCGCGTAAAAAAAGATTATTGCGCTGAGCAAAGGCTGCTATTGAATCACCTCCAGCCCAGTTATACAGCTCTTCTTGAGGATGAATAGGTCCCATTTTCATCGCATTCTCCGGGGTCATACTATTAAATTGACTTAGGATCAGCTGTGCCTCGTCCGTTTTGAGTGCTCTTGGGGACACGGCAACACCAATTTTGAAATAATCTTTATATACCTGGGAGAGACTGATGACCGGGTCGGTGACCTGACCAATTAACGAGCCTGCCGACATCAAAAATAGAAAAAAACACAATTTTTTTATCGGCATATATCTGTATTTAATCATAGGAAATGCTAAGTTATTAGTTTACTTCCAATCTTTTAGTGATAGGCAGCATTATTATTGGGCCTTAATTTTAACCACTAACAGGGTGAAATAAAGTTGTGTGTAAACCATAAAGTGATTCCCCAATAATTATCTACCACTAAAAGGTAAAAGTGTGCTAATAAATTTAACGGAGTTGCGTGCGGCCTTGACAGTAGAAAAATATTACTTACATTCACCTTAAATATAAAACAATCAATGAAAAAAATATTTCAATACTTAAGTTTGACTATCCTGTTGATAGGTATGATCAATACACTGACTGCTCAAAAACAATTTAGAGCACTTTTATTTACCAAGACGATGGGCTTTCATCATGAATCCATCCACGAAGGAGTATCGGCTATGCGGGAGCTTGCGGGTAAACATAATTTTGATCTTGATTGGCAGGAAGATCCCGGCAAGTTTAATGATAATAATCTCGCCAAATTTGATATCATCATCTTTCTCAATACCACCGGCGATATCCTCAACGATGTGCAGCAAGCAGCCATGGAGAAATTTATTCAATCAGGCAAAGGTTTTGTAGGTATCCACAGTGCTACGGATACAGAATATGGATGGGAGTGGTATACCAAATTGGTAGGCAGGTCATTTAAAATCCATCCGGTGATTCAATCTGCCAAATTAAAGTTCACTTCAAATAAATTTCCGGGATTGTCAGGTTTTAATGAAGCCAATTACTGGACAGAAGAGTGGTATGATTTCGGTCCTGAGAAAATCAATGGATTAAATTATATACTGGCGGTCGATGAGTCGACCTATAATCCAAAAGTACAGTGGGGAGAAAATAAAAGTGAAGGTATGGGGGCTTTTCATCCCATGGCATGGTATCATGAGTTTGATGGAGGACGAGCATTCTACACTGCCCTTGGACATATGCCGGCTGATTATAGTGACCCTGCATTTTTGAATCATGTGTTTGCAGGAATCTTGTATGCTGCTAAAGGAAAGAAATAAGGTCATCCGAAGACCAACTTAAAATACACAAGTTGGGCATAAGGTCGTGGCATCTTACGCCCTCCTCTATTTTAACCGATTAGGTATCAACTTAGGATATTTTGTTTTTGTTATAAGTCTAATATGAATTGCATATGAATGATTTTACCCAAATAGAAAACACAAAAATATATCCTTCGTTAACCTTAACGGAAATTGCTAGCATTGACATCGATCGTTTAGCCGCAGACCACCAACTCAAAATGAACTGGGTGCAAAAATTATCTTTCAGGTTTTTTCAAAAAAGATTGTCCAGGCAAATAATAAAAGGCAGGCTCAATAAAAACGTAACACTGCAGCAAGCTAATGATATCGCGAACAGAAAAAACTCAAATAGAAGAGGCAAGGTTTCTTTGATTATAGGGGCGATAGGGCTTTTAACCATGTTTTCAGGTTTTTTAGCGTTACTGGCCATTCCTTTGTTTATTGGTGGCCTGGTAGTAGGCATACTTGGAATCTCAAAGGATGAAAAGAAAACCATGGCGATTGTCGGCACCGTGTTCAATGGATTGATGATATTATTGATCTTGATGGCATTGATCGCCCTGACAGCAGGAGGATTGCGATTTGCCTGATATTAGTTGACTGAATTCATTATCTCACCAATCTATAAGTAGCTTTTACCAAAAATATATTTCTTCCTTGCCCATCAAATAAATGATCAAATAAATCAGTAGTCAATCCAACATTGGGATTGACTCCAAGGTCGGGAGGATTGCCTTGCGACCATACCAGGTAGAGCTTAGATCCTGGTTTGTATTTCCAGCGGGCTACAAGATTGGATCTAAATTGCACAAAATTAAAGTAGGGTTGCCAAAGGTGTAACCAGTGATTCCATGCTGGTTTTCATCTACGTGATAATCCTCTTCGGTGGTTTGATTTGAGCAGGGGTAAATCGATGAAATCTTGCTTCATAGGAATTAATGAGTGGATCTTGTACCAGGCCAAAATTTTTATAAATCGGTCTGGTGATGAAGGGTTGTCCTTAGCATTGTACGGAGTCTTCTGGGGAGAAAACAAAAAGATCACCCCCCCTTTTTAATCCGGGCTAGTTCGTTGATACCTCAGTTTTTTTAAAATCTATTTCTCCTTCCCACACTGCGATCACCGCGGTTGCCAGACAATTGCCCAATAGATTGGTCCCTGTTCGACCCATATCCATCAGTGCATCTATACCCAGTATAATGAAGATAGGCTCTGTAGGTAAATTATAAGAAGCGGCTGTACCCATCAGTATCACGAGGGAAGCACGAGCTACACCAGCTACACCTTTACTTGACAACATTAAGGTCAACATCATGACGATCTGATCACCTATGCTTAGATCTATTTTGGCTGCCTGAGCCACAAATACGAGAGCAAGGCTGAGATACAAAGTGCTACCATCAAGATTAAAACTAAATCCAGTAGGCAATACAAAGGAAACTACTTTCCTGGGTATACCGAAGTTTTCCAGTGCCTTCATCGCGTGAGGTAAAGCGGCTTCAGACGATGCGGTAGCAAATGCCAATAATACTGGCTCAGATACTGCATGTAAAAACTTTTTTATAGGCAATTTGATATATAAAGCTATGGGCAAAAACACGCCAAAAATCAACAGGATAAGCGCACCGTATAAAGTGGCTAGTAATAAAAATAAATTCTTTAATATATCAAAACCCATCTTGCCTATCGTATACGCCAGTGCAGCCCCTACTGCCAATGGGGCCAGATACATGACCAAATGGGTAAACTTAAACATCACCTCTGAAAGGCTTTCACACCAATGCAGCATGGTCTCCTTAGCGTGATGATGTTTGACCATAGATAGACCCAAAGCAAATAAAATACTAAATACTACGATTTGCAATACCTGACCTTCAGCGACAGCTTTGGCTATATTCTCCGGGAAGGTATGCAGTATGATTTGGTCCCAGGATTGTTTTGCGATTTCAACCTTTTGAGCAGTATCCGCCAGGCTTAAGTCTATACCCGCTCCTGCTTTAGTGAAATTAATCGCACATAAACCGATGATGAGTGCTATAGTCGTCACTACCTCAAAATACAATAGTGACTTCCAACCCATTCGCCCCACTTGTCTCATGTCAGCATGCCCTGCGATCCCTACTACCAAAGTCGAAAACAAAAGTGGGCCTATGACAGTCTTGATCATTCTAAGGAAAATATCGCTGAGTACCTTTAGATTGGTTCCTACCTGCGGCCAATCATGCCCGATCTCGGTTCCAATGACCATTGATAGGAAAATCCAGGTTGTGAGATTATTTTTCTTTAAACCATAGGCAATCAAAGTAGCAATAGCCATCCACCTCAAGCTTGTGAGAAAACCAGCATGGAAAATACCAGGATGATAAAGATGGAGTAAATGGGTAATTATAATCAATGTAAATAAACCCATAAAAACGGTGAGGATTTGTTTGATACTCCAGGACTGCATATTATTGTATTGTAATTTTTGAGGGCGCTAACCTACATCGAATTTTGGGTATTTGGTACAATCGTGTCCGGAAACTATACCTGTAGAAATAATATAATTTTCTAACAGCTTTTAAAAAAAAATCTCAGTTTCTCATGATAAAATCTATTTTAAATGCTCCGCACTATCTATGGGGGGACCATTGTGAGGGGTGGCAACTCTGTCTCGCAGATAACCTAAGTGTAATCCAGGAGAATATGCCTCCAGGGACAAAAGAGCAAATGCATTTTCACCAAAGATGCCTACAAGTATTTTACATTCTTCAAGGCACCGCATGCTTTTACCTGGATCAGGACTATTACGAAGTCAATGCAGGTGAGTCCATACAGATTCTGGCTGGTCAAAAGCACTATGTTCAAAATACAACAGAGGAGGATCTCAAATTTCTGGTCATTTCTCAGCCATCGACGCACAGACCACCCATTGATAGGGTAAATATTGATTAAGATTTTATATAAAAAAGTAACTAAATCTAAAGCTTACTTCAAGATGTAATCTAACTTTGCACCATGAGTTTAATACAATCCATGCGTTGGTACGGCCCACAGGATGTGGTCAGTTTAGAATATATTCGCCAAGCCGGGTGCCGGGGAGTAGTCACCGCTTTGCATCAAATACCTGTAGGTGATATATGGACGGTCGATGAAATCAATCATCGAAAAGCGTTGATTGAAGCAGCAGGCTTGTCCTGGAAGGTCATTGAAAGCTTGCCGGTTAGTGAAGACATAAAAAAAAGATCAGGTGATTATCTTCAACATATCGCCAACTATAAAATAAGTATTGCCAATGTAGCGGCTTGTGGTCTGGAGGTCATCACTTACAATTTCATGCCGGTGCTGGATTGGATCCGTACCGATCTGGAGTACCTGATGGAGGATGGTAGTAAGGCCTTGAGGTTTGAGCGACTTGCATTTATCGCATTTGATTTATTTATGCTGAAGAGACCAGGTGCGGAGGTTGATTATACGCCGGATCAAATCGCGGATGCCCAAAATTGGCTAGATCATGCCAGCGAAGAACGAAAAGCAGAGGTCTATCACAGTTGCCTTCAAGGGCTTCCTGGCAGTACCGTTGAGTTTACTGCTGAGCAAGTATTAAGCCTATTGGATTCTTATGCACATATCGACCGTAATGCATTGAAAGCCAATCTCAAATATTTTCTCCAAGAAGTAATTCCTGTAGCTGAACAGTATGGAGTTAAAATGGCCATCCATCCGGATGATCCGCCTTACCAGGTACTTGGGTTGCCCCGCATCGTATGCAGTGAAGCTGATGCAGCAGATTTGATAGCAGTAGTCCCCTCCCCATCCAATGGACTTTGTTTTTGTACCGGATCTTATGGCGCTCGCGGAGATAATGATCTGGTGCGAATGATCAAAAGATTTGGCGACCAGATTCATTTTATCCATTTGCGCAATACCAAACGAAGCCAGAATGGTGATTTTTACGAAGCTGATCACCTGGCTGGCGATACGGATATGTATGGGGTAATGAAAGAACTCGTCTTACTGCAACAAAAAAGACAAGTATCACTGCCTATGCGGCCGGATCATGGACATCAGATGTTAGATGATTTAAATAAAAAGACTTACCCGGGCTATAGTGCCATAGGTAGATTGAGGGGGCTGGCGGAGTTGCGGGGCCTGGAACTGGGTATTGAACGATCCCTGGCTTGATTTTTAGAGGAAGGTGTAATTATTGTCTCCATCGCCAGGCAAAATACTTACAAGGCCCTTCACCTATGTTTTTGATACCGTGCATTTCATTTGATTTGATCAGGAAAAGATCACCATCGCTACCAGTATAAGTCATTTCATCTATACTCAATTCTACCTGACCATTGATGACCAATATTATTTCGGAGTCAATATGTGTATGAGGAGCGTGACTTGGGCCTTTTGTATTCAATTGGGTGACATGCATTTCAAAGTTTTCACACATGGCAGTTGGGCGATTAAAATAATTGATCCTGCCTCCTTTTTCATTTGAAATATATTTCAGAAGATCAGCATCTATTAATAAAGGACCTCCGGCATTTTTACTTCGATCCATTTCCTTGCCCTTTTTACTTCTAAACATCATCACATAATAGGTCAGGGGACCATTGCCTATGTTTTCCAAAGATTGCATGGCCAATGGAGGAATGAGTATTGCACTGCCAGGACCCAGGACGACACTTTCGGAATCCATGGTAAATTTCATCGTACCTTCTTTTACAATAATGACTTCTTCTAAATTTTTTTGTGCATGAGGAGCTGCAGACTTAGCACCTTTCTCCTGTGTAGTGGCATGCATTTCGAGAAATTCAAAATGAGGAGAACTGCCCTCCATAAGTTTTCTGCCTACGCGTTGTGTACCTTGTTTTATCATCAGCTTATCCCAGGCATATAAACCAGAGGAGACTTCTGTAGATTGAGCATTTACATCCATAAACATCGATGCCACCAGGGCGATTAAAATAAGTTTATTCATTTATATTCATTAAGATAGAATAGTTGCGGCATATCTTTTACGACTAATTCCTTACACGCTTGCGTTACCAGATATTGACTCTAAGACTATCAGGCCTGTACATGGCATCACCAGGTTTGACTTGAAAGGCTTCGTAAAATGCTTCCATATTGGCAAATGGGCCGTTGACTCTATATTTGCCGGGAGAATGCACATCGCTTAAGATGCTGCTGCGCAGGGTCTCGTCCCTTGTTTGTCCCAGCCATCCCAAAGCATAACCTAAAAAATATCGTTGGGTCGGCATCAGTCCACTGATTGGTTTACCATCTTTATATTGATTGGTTTTTTTAAAAGCTTCCAGGCCTAACAACGCTCCACCCAGATCCGCTATATTCTCACCAAGCGTAGCTTCGCCATTGATTTTATATCCCGGCAATGGTTCATAGTCAGAAAATTGATCGATCATCACTTTTGCACGACGATTAAATTCTTTTTCGTCTTCGGCATTCCACCAACTTGAGAGATTTCCTTTGGCATCGTATTGACGGCCCTGATCATCGAATCCATGGGTGATTTCATGGCCGATGGTACTCGCACCTCCGTTACCATAGACAATAGCATCGTCTAATTCTTCATCCCGATATCCTGGCACTGTAAATATTCCTGCAGGTAACACGATTTCATTATTGCTGGGATTATAATATGCATTGTAAGTCTGAGGAGTCATAGTCCACTCAGTTCGATCTACCGGCTTGCCCAATTTATTCAGCTCGTATTCATTCCACCATTTGTTTCCTTCGATGATGTTTTGCAGATAACTTTCTTTCGAAATATTCATTGCGGAGAAGTCTTTCCATTTTTCAGGATAGCCAACTTTACTGGTGATAGCATCTAATTTTGAATAGGCTTTTATTTTTGTGCTGTCACTCATCCAGGTTAATTGACCGATACGATCACGCAGCGCCTCACGAACTGCTTCTGTCATGACTTCGTATCTTTTTTTTGCAACAGGCGTGAAAAATTCTTTTACATATAATTGGCCTAAAATTTCACCGATCAGATTTTCCTGGCGGGACATGACACGTTTCCATCTGGGTCGCATCTCAGTAGCACCGCTAAAAAGTTTGCTGTATTCAAAGGAGGTATTGACATAAGCATTGGGCAATGCTGAAGCAAAATCACTCACTAAATTAAACCTCACATAATCTTTTAAAGTGGCCAGTGGAGTAGCTTTAACTACCGTGTTCATTGATTTAAAAAAATCCGGCTGACCTACGATTACTGAGTCGATATTTTTGACTCCTGTTTTATTCAAAAATTGCTTTAAATCAATCACGGGGGATATTTTATTTAATTGATTGATCGCCATTTTGTTGTAGTTGGCATATGGGTCCCGGAGGTCTTCGATTTTACGGGATCCCTGGGCAAACTTGGTTTCCATTGACAATATGTTTTTGCCTGAGGCGATAGCTGCTTCTGGAGTATGGCCTGTCAATTGAAGCATTTTACTGATGTAGTCTGCATATTTTTCCCTGATATTGATGGTCGCACTATCATTTTTAAAATAATATTCGCGTTCTGGCAATCCGATACCACCCTGGTAAAATATATAAGCCATGGCATCGCTGTTTTTATCGTCCTGAGCCACAAAATCAGCAAAAAAAGCGCCTGATCCGATTTTTTTCAACTCAGTCACCACATTGATCAAGGCAGGCAGATCTTTTGCTTCCTCTATGAGCGTCAGGTAGGGTTGGAGATACTTCAAACCATCATGTTCTATTTTGGCACTGTCCATACCCGCGGTCCAGAAGTCTCCGATCATTTGATCAGCACTACCTTTTATTGAATTGGGTGCAAGCGCTGCACTTTCACTGATTTCTCGCAGGCGCTTTATATTTTCTTCTATCACCAGATTGCCGATGCCCCATGATGATTGATCAGCAGGGATAGGATTTTTCTTGATCCATCCACCATTGGCATATTGGAAAAAATCTGTGCCCGGGTTCATCGTTGTATCCAGGTTTTCAAATACAAAATCGGGTTTGATAGCTTCACCTGGTTTAGTATCTTTTGTATTACAGGCCAACAGGCATAAAATAAATGCTGTTGCTGTTGGAATGAAGTATTTCATTTTAAGAATTAGGTTATATCGTGAGAGAAAATTATAAATAGTGAAACGTAAGAAAAGATAAAATATATTATAAAAAAAGGAGAATTTTTGGAAAATCCTCCTTTTGTGTTGATATTATTCGATTTGCCTATGAACAGGCTCATCAGTATAAATTATGCAGGCACTATAACTTTGCCATTTTTAGCTGGACGGCCGCGTTTTTTTCCTGTGGTAGATTTTTTGACGGAGCTGGCAGGTCTTCCCCGTTTTTTACCTACCGTTTTTACGACCAGTTGTACTTTGTCAGCATTCGGATTTAAGGCTTTAGCAGGACGGCCGCGTCTTTTGGTACCACTTGCTGGTCTACCGCGCTTCTTTTTTTCTGCAGGAATAGCAATAGCTGTAATAGGCTGAGTGGCATTATTTGCAGTTACTGCTTTACTGGGTCGACCCCTTCTTTTTTTAGCAGGACGACCACGTTTCTTTTTTTCTGAAATTACAGGAGTCTCTGATGTGGTCGCTTGAGTGGCTGGTATTAAAGTAGCTTTAGCGGGCCTTCCTCTTCGTTTTTTAGCGGGACGACCACGTTTCTTTTTTTCTGTCGTAGCAGATGCTACTTCAGTAACTGCTTTGAATTTAGCTGCTTTAGCGGGTCTTCCCCTTTTACCTTGTTTTTTCTGCAATCGGCCATTAAGATTTGGACTTGATGCCGGTGCCTCGCTGACTGTCATAAATTTACTTGCTAAATAATCAGAAATTCTTTTTGCAGCAGCTGCATCGATAGAATCTAACAATTCAACACAGATCGATAATACATTTAATTCTTCACTATTTGCCATGATGGACTTTTTAATTAAATAAAAATGTTAACAATGGCAAAATTACCACAATTAATTTAAAAAATCTTAGTTTGTATGAATTGATATGTATTACAAATAATTCCAACTCTAATGTATGCTGTATCCTTGAGGATTAAGATTTCAGGCGGAGTACATTTGTAATGCACTTTTGAATTGAACTAAATCTACAAATGAATTATTTTTTTCAAAAAAACAACATCTGAATTAAGTTAAAACTTGATTTTTCAGAAATGCCATTTAAAATTCTAAATTATAATTTTCTTCCAAAATCATCGGGCATCAATCTCCAAAGGGTATGGAAGTGTTGCATACCCTGGTCCCGATTGGTAAACTCTACTGACCATTCAGGAGTGATGATACCATAATAATGTAAGTCATTAATCGAGTTGGTTCCCATCCAAACAAATCGACTTTTGGTTAAAAGTTTTTTCATTTGTTTTCTCTTGTTGTTGGCAATTGCAATATTAAAATTATCTACCCATGCACTGAGGATATCCCAGACCATGGCTTTTTGAGCTTTATTCATTTCATTAAATGGAAGCCCCTTGCCATCACGCAGAAAAGGCTCATTACCTGTTTGAGCACGTGCATCGATGGTGAAAGGAAGTGAATCGATGTGGGCTTTCCTTTGTTGCATGCCATCCAGCGAATGGAAAAGGTTTTTTCCGATTTCATTTTCCCTGTACATAATATATTTTCCCGCAGTGATGCCATTAGATATCAATCCCGGATTAATTCCGGTAAAATGAGGAGTGCAACTAACTCCTTGCGGAGAAAAATTCATATTAATAGAAAGGTGATGGCCTTCAAATTTAAAACCCCATTTTTCTTGTGGAGAGGGATTGCCAAAAATCCAGGTCCAAAATTTTTCCTGGCCATATCGGTGTGCGATTGGACTATTCATTGAAGTCAGTTTGTCATGAGTGTCCTGATCATATTGCATAATAGACAGTGCTTTTAAATAACCCTGATCACTCAGTACAGTCCTTAACAGCGCTTGGATATTCATTCGTTGCTCGTCATTAAGATCATCTAACCTGATTCCGTCTCGAATGGCTTGTTCTAAAGGAAGATTAGACCATCTCGTCCGGTTGGTATCAGCCATGGACCTCAACGTAATTTTTTTTTGGACCTCAGTGAGTGAGGATATAAATTGTTTCGCTGCAGCTACAACAGGTCGCTGATCATAGCTTTGAGCAGAAATCAAAGAAAATGAAAACAAGACAGCAAATAAGAAGCAAGATTTTTTATTCATACTTTTTTGACAATCCACATTTGGTTGGATTAAGTCTAAATGTAGAAAAAATTATATTGAAGTTCTTTTTTTAATGAACTTACGAAGTAAAATTATAAATCCTGGATAAATTACTGCGTAGTGCTCTCACAGATCTGCTTGTAAATGTTATTTTCGTGTATATGAATCCAAAGTTCAGGATGATCTATTAGTTTCCAACCAAATTGATTATACAGACCATGTGGGTCTTTGGTAACCAATATCCATCGCCTTAATTTCTTACTTACTTCGGTTTGTTCAGATCTCGCAGGAAAAATGGTGGAAGGAGTGGACTTTCATAAATTTGACTATGCATAAGTGATAGAACTAAAACAATTAGTACGTAAAATCAGTATTTCTCCGGGCAGGATGATTACCTTGCAAGATCAGTTCGATCATTGACTTCGATTGGCCTAGGGTCTACCTTGGAGTGAAATCTTCGAACACAAACTCAGACAATTAGGCGGATTGATTAAAGAGTCCACTTGAAGGAATCCCTATAGCATAAATTTCCGCCCATCGGATTAGTTTTATAATTTTGTTTGTATGAAAAATCACCTTGTTTTAATTTTTCTATTTCTGATTACAAGCATGCTAGGTGCTCAGTCTTCAGGTATCGTATCGGGTCCGATGCTTGGCCCGGTCGAATTGCGCGATGCGATCATCTGGCTTGAAGTGACACCTGAAGTAAAATCAATCAGCCTTCAATATCGCAAAGCCAATACCTCAAGCTATAAAACCAAAATGTATAAAGGTGAATTAGGCAATGAGTTTAATCCCATCCAAATGCAGATTGGTGCACTCGATTATAATACTGCCTACGAATATCAATTTTTGATCAATAGCAAGCTATCCAACGCTAAGGGCACTTTTAAGACCAAAGATCTTTGGCAATGGCGCAAGCCGGCTCCAGACTTTAGTTTTCTCGTAGGATCCTGTCACTATGGCAATGAACCAGTCTATGATCGTCCGGGCAAACCTTATGGGGGGGATCCGGTTATTTTCCAAACCATGGCCAAAGAAAATGCAGCATTTATGTTGTGGACCGGTGATGCCTGGTATTCGCGTGAAGTAGATTATTATAGTAAATGGGGTCTATGGTATCGGGCCCAGTACGCCAGGAAGATGCCGGAAATTCAACCTTTCCTGAAATCTATGCCTCAATGGGCTATGTGGGATGATCATGATTATGGACCAAACGACATCGGTACCAATTTTATCCTCAAAGACGAAACCCGAAAGATCTTCATGTCGTATTTCTGCAATCCTTCCTATGGCGAAAATGGTCAAGGCGCGTATACTATCAATAGCTGGGGAGATGTAGATATCTTCATGCTCGATGATCGTTGGTGGCGCAGCGCAGATGAACTCATTGATTCTATTGATGGCCGGCCAAATCCGGATAAAGTCATGTTAGGCAGACAGCAAATGCTTTGGCTTAAAAACTCCCTGGCTTATAGCAATGCTACTTTTAAGCTCATCATGGTAGGCAGCCAGGTATTGAATCCGGTGTCCCCTTTTGACAAACTTTTAGATTTTAAATTAGAATATGATGAATTGATGAAATTTTTAATGGATCAAAAGGTCAATGGTGTGCTATTCCTCACGGGTGACCGTCACCATTCAGAGATTATTAAAGTTGAAAGACCAGGATCCTATCCACTATACGATATCACCATCTCTCCACTCACTTCAGGTACTCATACCTTCTCCGGTACAGAAAAAAACAACCCCTATCGGGTAGTCGGGGTGGATCAAAAACAGAATTTTGGACGGGTTTTAGTCTCAGGTAAAGAAAATGCCAGGATACTAAAAGTGGAGATTGTGGGTATGCTTGGTGAGGTGCTGGCTACCTGGCAGGTTAGTGAAAATGAACTAAAAAACTAATATCCCTGCCATGCAAATATTTGGCCCCAGGGAATGCAGCTTAAAGCGTAATAGTATTCAAATTAGAATTGGAAAAATTAGGATGTAAAGTGCATGCTTAGAAAACTGTTCTATTTACTGCCCCCATCGATGCGTTTTATCTTTCGCAGAATCGTTTTTTTGCCCGTAGACATTTTGAGCCTCTTTAGCAATAAATTGGTCCCGCCACGCGGAATGATCTATACCGGTAGTGGTGATTTTATCAAACAAGGCCAGGAATGGAAACAGTTTTTTATTGAACGTGCGGCACTCTTGCCACAGGATCGTGTATTGGACATAGGGAGTGGTATTGGGAGGATAGCGATCGGACTGATGCCTTATCTCAAAGGAAAGTACGAAGGCTTTGATGCTGTCAAAACCGGAGTGGACTGGTGTGTAAAAAACATCACATCTCGCAATACAAATTTTGGATTTCAATATATCGACCTGTACAATGACCTCTATAAATCGAAAGGAAGGTCAGCCGCTTCTTTTGAATTTCCTTTTACTCAAGAATCTTTTGATTTTATATGTGCTATATCCGTTTTTACCCATATGCTACCTGATGAGGTGGAAAACTATGTTAGGCAAATTGCCCTTGTCCTTAAACCTCAAGGTAAGGCTGTGATGACCTTTTTTATATTAGACAAAGAAAGCATCGAATACATGCAAAGTGCCAAACCAAAAATAAAATTCAATCTCGAGGGGACCACCACCTCTGCACTGATGGATCGAAAAGTGAAATCTGCCAATGTAGCCTATCAAAGAAGCTATCTAGAGCAACTCTTTTTTACTCAGGGGCTTACGATCTTAGAAAGTCATTCCGGGTATTGGTCTGGGCGGCCAAAACAGATAGATTTGGCATTTCAGGACATATTAATAGTAACAAAAGTTTAAACTGATGTTGTAAGGATGAAGGGAGTTCCTTGCATCTACTTCAGGCGTTGTTGTTATATTCTTTTCACCGCTGCGCCTGCTCTCGATTTGTCCAAATAAACTTTGCAACTTAACTGCGTTAATAGATCAAAACAGAATACATGATATAGATGCAGGCATTTCTTTATTATCTTTAACTTTCATGAGATATAGCTACTATTTATTGATCACAGGATTTTTGCTTTTTATTGCCTGCAAGTCAAAATCAGACTTCCCAGCGGAGTTGGTTCAATTTACATCCTATCCGCAAAATCCGGTATTTAAAGGCACTGCCTCACCATCCGACTGGGATGAAATCATTCGTGAAAGAGGTTATATTTTAAAAGAAGATGACACCTATCATCTGTGGTATACCGGATACAAAGATACCACTGGTGCGGTGATGTCTCTCGGATATGCTACTTCGCCAGACGGATTGATCTGGACACGATATGCAGGAAATCCCATCTATGATTCGCTGCATACTGAAGATATGATGATCATCAAAGTAGATGATACTTACCAGATGTTTGCAGAGGGTAAAGGTGATATTGCACACCGACTCGTATCTACAAACCGTATTCATTGGCAGGATCTGGGTAGTCTGGATATCCGTTTGGTAAGTGGAGATCCTATCAGTGCGGGTCCATATGGCACGCCATCAGTAATTAAAGAGGGTAGCACCTGGTATTTGTTTTATGAACGCAACGATGATGCAATCTGGCTCGCCTCCTCCAAAGATTTACAGGTCTGGACAAATGTACAGGATGAACCTATTCTACTTAAAGGTCCGGAGTCCTACGATCGGTTTGGCGTAGCCATGAATCAGGTGATAAAGTATCATGATAAATATTATGGATATTACCATGGTACTCCGGATCAGGATTGGAGTACATGGAATACTAATGTGGCCGTATCCGAAGATTTAATTCATTGGACTAAATATTCGCAAAATCCCATCCTGCAAGAAAATAAATCGAGTGGTATCTTAGTACACGATGGAGCACAATACCGGATGTATACGATGCATCCGGAGGTATGTGTTCATTTTTTTAAGGATGGGGTGCGATAGGTTTGTCAGCAAATATCTGGCTTGCCCATTCTCTCACAAAGTACTATTTGATCCAATTGTAACAATATTATGTATTACACAAAGAGGGGTCAATCCACGGGCTTATATTTACAAAATGCAATTCACCAACAATGAAAATTAAGCTCATTTTACTGATTCTGGCTTTTCAATACACTACCATGGCGCAGGACAATACCAATCGGGTTTTCGCCAATTGTCCGCCAGGCACAGTCCTGAAAGCAAATATCCCTTATGCCAATGATACTTTAAAAAAACATCGCCTCGACATTTATTGGCCTAAAGATGTCAAACCTAATATGCCTCTGGTGGTTTGGTTCCATGGTGGAGCCTGGCGCACCAACGATCAATGTGGTGATATGAGTTATATGAAAAACACGATTGCCGAAATCCTCCAAAATGGATTTATGCTGGCATCCGTCGATTATCGATTTAGCACTCAATCAGTATTCCCCCAGATTGTGCAGGATTGTAATCTTGGGTTAGAATACCTCTACCAGCACGCCACTCAATACGGTATCGATAATAAACGAATTGCTGTCATGGGCTTTTCGGCAGGATCTCATCTGATCTGCCTATCAGCTTTGGCACAGAACAATAAGATGAAATCCTTTGTGGCTCCTGGTGCAAAACAATCTTACAAAATAAAAGCAGTCGTTGATTTTTATGGTCCATCAGATCTGATCAGTCATACCAAGCCTGAGGAAGCTTTCGATCCCAATAGTCCTATCCACAATTTATTAGGAGCTTCAGCCATCGAACGACCCGATCTGGCCAGGATAGCCAGCCCGGTGACCTATATTGATAAAAATGACCCTCCCTTCCTCATCATCAATGGCGAAAAAGATGAGTCCGTCAATTATACCCAGGCAAAACTATTAGGTGCCTCCCTTTCTCTGGCAGGGGTCAAAAACGAAGTAATCATCGTCAAGGACGCACCACACTACGGAGCGTATTTTGATGTGGAGATGGTGAGGAGTAAAGTCATCGCTTTTTTGAAGGAGCATCTGAAATAA
>Ga0138256_10000245_pt1 | contig 64028 bp, 52 predicted proteins | sample KNB2016incub_MG_FD_105486 | JGI IMG/M metagenome (GOLD analysis project Ga0138256, IMG submission 105486) | Active sludge microbial communities from wastewater in Klosterneuburg, Austria - KNB2014incub_MG | ecosystem: Engineered > WWTP > Activated sludge > Unclassified | place: Austria...
CCGGCGGGTCTGCCCGGTGCACGCCACGTAGGCCACGCCGATGTCGCGGTACGTGGCGCTCATCAGGAGCGTCCAGTGCGGCGACGACCCGCGCCAGCCGTTCACGACGTCCTGGGGCGTGGGGTAGCCCTGGGCGATCGTCTCGCCGATCGCATTCCAGACGTAGCCGGCGGCCGTGGCGCGCGCGCCCGGGCTCGAACCGCCTGCGCCGATATGCGACAGCGTCTGGTTCGCGCACATCCACTCGGAGTGCCCCTCGGCCGCGTTGAACAGTCGGACGTCCGTCCCGAGGGCGGCGCGCCCGAGGGCGGCGCGCTCCTGGTTGACGAGTTGGAAGACCGTGATCTCGAACGCCGATACGTCGGCCTGGGCGGATCGGGCCATGAAGCCGGAAAGCACGACCGCCATGGAGGCGGCGACGAGGAAGCGATGGTGCCGGGCACGAGACATCGCACACTCCTTGCGCAAGGATCCTGCGGCGCGGGGGGTGCGCCGCCACCGAACGAAGACGGCCGAGCCGCGCGATGGTTACGCCGTACCGGCCGTCGTCTCGGCGTATGCCTCCATCGGCGGGCACGTGCACACGATGTTCCGGTCGCCGTACACGTTGTCGATCCGCGCCGTCGGCGGCCAGAACTTGTGCGCGCGCAGCCACGGCGCCGGGAAGGCCGCCTGGGCGCGCGTGTAGGCGCGGTCCCACGCATCGGCGGTCACGGCGGCGGCGGTGTGCGGGGCGTGCTTGAGCGGGCTGTCGGCCGCCGCGATCCGGCCGGACTCGATCGCGCGAACCTCGTCGCGGATCGCGATCATCGCCTCGCAGAAGCGGTCGAGCTCGGCCTGCGATTCGCTCTCCGTCGGCTCGATCATCAGCGTGCCGGCCACCGGCCACGACATCGTCGGCGCGTGGAAGCCGTAGTCCATCAGGCGCTTGGCGACGTCCTCGGCCTCGATGCCCGCCGACGCCTTGAGGCCGCGCAGGTCGATGATGCACTCGTGCGCCACCCGTCCGCCCGCGCCGGTATACACGACCGGGTAGTGCGGCTGCAGCCGGCGGGCGATGTAGTTGGCGTTCAGAATCGCGATCTTGGTGGCTTCGGTCAGCCCGGCCCCGCCCATCATCTTGATGTAGGCGTACGGAATGGGCAGGATCGAGGCACTGCTCCACGGTGCGGCCGCCACCGGCCCCGTCGCCCGTTCGCCGCCGACGACCGGCTGAAGCGGATGGCCCGGCAGGAACGGCGCCAGATGGGACTTCACGCAGATCGGCCCCATGCCCGGCCCGCCGCCGCCGTGCGGGATGCAGAACGTCTTGTGGAGGTTCAGGTGGCAGACGTCGGCCCCGAACTCGGCCGGGCGGCACAGTCCGACGAGGGCGTTCATGTTCGCGCCGTCCAGGTAGACCTGGCCGCCCGCGGCGTGCACCCGCGCGCAAATGTCGGTCACCGTGGCCTCGAACACGCCGTGCGTGCTCGGATAGGTGAGCATGAGCGCCGCCAGCGCGCCCGCGTGGGCGTCGATCTTGGCCTGCAGGTCGGCGACGTCGATGTTCCCTCGTTCGTCGCACGCCACGGGGACCACCTTGAGGCCGGCCATGACCGCCGATGCCGGGTTCGTGCCGTGCGCGCTCGTCGGGATCAGGCAGATGTCCCGATCCGCGGCGCCGCGGGCGTGCTGCCAGGCGCGGATCACGAGCAGCCCGGTGTACTCGCCTTGCGAGCCGGCGTTCGGCTGGAGGCTGACGGCGTCGAAGCCGGTGATCGCCGCGAGGTCGGCCTCGAGCTCGGCGAAGAGCGCCCGATACCCGGCGGACTGGTCGTCCGGTGCGAACGGGTGGATGTCGGCAAAGAGGGGCCACGTGATCGGGAGCATCTCGGCCGCCGCGTTCAACTTCATCGTGCAGCTGCCGAGCGGGATCATCGAGGTCGTCAGGCTGAGATCGCGCGCCTCGAGCCGGCGCATGTAGCGCTGCATCTCGGTCTCGCTCGTGTAGGTGTTGAACACCTCGTGCGTCAGGAACGGCGACGTGCGGCCGAACGGCGCGCCGAGGGCGTCGCCCGCGTCGGCCGCCAGCGCCGCCGCAACGCGCGCGTCCGCGTCGGCCCCGTCGGCGCCGACGGCGTCGACGGGGCCGAACGCACGGGCGATCGCCGCGAGGTCGGCGTTCGTCGTCGTCTCGTCGAGGGCGATGCCGATCGCGGCCGTCATCCCGTGATCATCGCGCAAGCGCACGTTGATCGCGCTCTCGACTGCCAGCGTGCGCACGATGTCCGCCGCGGCGCGCCCGGCGGGCGGGACGACGCGCAGCGTGTCGAACACCACGCCGTCGTCGACCGCGGCGCCGATCTCGCGCAGCACGCGCCGCAGCGCGCACGTCCTCCGCCGGACGTTCGTCGCGATTCGCGTGAGGCCGTCGGGGCCGTGGTAGACGGCGTACATCGACGCGACCACCGCCAGCAGGACCTGGGCGGTGCAGATGTTGCTCGTCGCGCGGTCGCGTCGGATGTGCTGTTCGCGCGTCTGGAGCGTCAGCCGGAGGCCGGGACGGCCCTCGGCGTCGATCGAGACGCCGACGAGGCGACCGGGCAGCTGGCGCTGGAAGGCCTCGCGGGTGGCCATGAACGCGGCGTGGGGGCCGCCGAAGCCGAGCGGCACCCCGAAGCGCTGGGCGCTGCCGACGGCGACGTCGGCACCGAGCTCGCCCGGCGGGGTGAGGAGCGTCAGGGCGAGCAGATCGGTGGCCAAGACGACGAGGGCATCGGCGGCGTGCGCCCGCTCGATCACGGCGCGCAGGTCGCGGATCCGACCGTTCGTGTTGGGGTACTGCATCAGGCAGCCGAAGACCGGCGCGGCGTCGAAGTCGAACGCGTCCGGGTCGCCGACGACGAGCCGGATGGCGAGCGGCTCGGCGCGCGTGCGGAGCACGGCGACGGTTTGCGGATGGCAGTCGTCCGCCACGAGGAACGTGTCGGCGCCGTCGCCCTTGTGGAGCCGGTGGCACATCGTCATCGCTTCGGCTGCGGCCGTCGCCTCATCGAGCATCGAGGCGTTGGCGGTGTCGAGCGCGGTGAGATCGACGACCATGGTCTGGAAGTTCAGCATCGCCTCGAGCCGGCCCTGGGAGATCTCGGGCTGATACGGCGTGTACTGCGTGTACCAGCCCGGGTTCTCGATGATGTTCCGCAGGATCACCGGCGGCGTCAGCGTCCCGTGGTAGCCGAGGCCGATGAACGACTTGGCCGGCCGTCGCGTGCGCTCGCCGTCGGCACCGACGGCCAGGACACCGTTGCGCTCGGCCAGACCGCGGAGCCGCGCCAGCGCCTCGTGCTCGGTGAGCGGCGCACCGATATCGAGCGGCGATGCGAGCCGGATGGACGGCGGCACGGCCTCGTCGATCAACTGATCGAGATCGGCCGCGCCGAGCAGGGCGAGCATACGGGCCACCTCGGCCGGGCGCGGGCCGATGTGGCGCGCGGCGAACACGTCGTCGGGCAGGATGGCGGCGGAGCGCGGTTCGGTCATGGCTGTTGGCATCCTCATCGCTCGGTCGGACGAACCCGGTGAGGGTACCATTCGGCGGCGGCAGCGGCCAAAGCCGAACGACCGGGGTCCGGCGCGTCCGCGCCGGAGCGCATGGCCCACACGATCATGGGACGAGCACGAATGCCCAACGACATCGATTCCGATCCCCCGCCTCCGGCGACGGCCGACGCCGACCGACAACCGGCCGTCGCTCGGCCGTCGGAAGGCTGGTCGGCCGCGGCGTTCGAGGGCGAGTTCCTGCGCGGCCCGCGACCACGGCGGCGCGAGACGCGCGAGCTCTTCCGGATGGCGGCCGAGTTCGTGCGCGGCTTTCGGACGTTCCACTTCATCGGTCCGTGCGTGACGGTGTTCGGCTCGGCCCGATTTCCACAGGAGCATCGCTACTGTGCGCTCGCACACCAGATGGGGGCGCGACTGGCGCGCGCGGGCTTCGTGACGATGACGGGCGGCGGGCCCGGGATCATGGAGGCCGCCAACCGCGGCGCGCGCGAGAACGGCGGCATGTCGGTCGGCAGCCGCATCCGGTTGCCGCACGAAGAGGACGCGAATCCCTATCTCGACGTCGACGTCGAGTTCGACTACTTCTTCATCCGCAAGGTGATGCTCCTGAAGTACTCGATGGGCTTCATCATCCTCCCGGGCGGCTTCGGCACGCTCGACGAGCTGTTCGATGCGACGACGCTCATCCAGACCGGCAAGATGCACGGCTTCCCGGTGGTCCTGATGGGGGCCGACTACTGGCAGCCGCTCATGGCGTTCATGCGCACAACGATGGTGGCCGCCGGGACGATCGCCGCCGCGGATGTCGACCGGATCCTCGTCACCGACGTGCCCGAGGAGGCGATGGCGCACCTCCTCGATTTCGCCACGTCGTCGTTCGGGCTGCGCTGGCGACCGTTCAAGCCGCTATGGTTCCTGCGCGAGCAGCCGCTGGGCGACAACGAGGCGTCGGTCGATCCGGCCGATCCGGGCGATCGTCTGGATCTTGACGATCCCGTCGACCTCATCGAACGAACGGGCGCGTGAGGGGTGGTCGTCGGCCGGTCGATCCTCGGCTGCACCCCGCAAAGGCGTCGTATCCTTCGCCGGCGGTCATCGTTATAGCCGTTGGCCACGCCGGCCGTGCCGGCCCCGCCGGTCGTGCGGGCCAGTACTCCACGGGTCGAGGAGGTCTCATGCTGCACACATCGTTGGGCACACGCCGCACGCTGGCGCGGTGCGCGGCGCTGGCTTTGGCGGCCGCGCTGATCCTGCCGCTCGGTCCGTCGCCGGCCGCCGCACAGCCCGTCACGGTTTTCGCCTGGCAGAAGTTCGCATCGATCAACGCAAAGCTGTTCCACCGGGCCACGGCGTACGACAGCGTCGACAAGAAGCTCTACCTGTACGGCGGCTTCGATCTGAACGGCAACGTGCGCAACCAAGTGGACGCCGTCGACCTCTCGGCGGCGCTGGCGGGCGCCAAGGTGGACAACGGGCTGCGGCCCGCCGGGGCGATCGCCGAGCTCTGGGGCGCCGCCGGGGCGTTCCGGGCCAAGGGCGTCGACCGCAAGATCTACTGGATCGGCGGCACGGACGGTGTGGCGACGCCGTTCAAGCAACTCCAGGTGCATGACCTCGTCCACAACACGTGGACCGCGATCAAGCCCGAGGGCGCCTTCGATCACCGCGTGCTGGCCGCGGCGGTGTATGACCCGAACAACGACGTCGTCGTCGTGCAGGGCGGCAACGAGCGCTGCATCTTCTTCCCGACGGCCAGCATCGAATGCGACGATCCGTACAACGATACGCTGTTCCTGCAGTTCGACGCGTTGACCGGAGCGCCGCGCTGGGTGCGCGGCCCGAGCGGCCCGCGCCTGTTCGGCGCGACGGCGGCGTTCGACAGCCGCCTGAAGCGGATCCTCCTCTTCGGCGGGACGTACGACCGGATCGACGGCACGAACGAGGTCTGGACGCTGGACATGACTTCCAGTGATTATGTCAATTCCAAGTGGCAGAAGCTCGCGTTCGTGAACACGGGCTCGCTGTCGGTGCCCGGCGGTCGCGCGCTGCACACGGCCGCGTACAACGCCGACCTCAACCACCTCGTCGTGTATGGTGGCGACGTCAAGACGATCCACTCGACGAGTGAGATCGTGGCCGCCCCGGAGGTCTGGGCGCTGGATCTCGGCGTCACGCCGCCCGTCTGGCGCAACTTGAAGACGCCGCTCGGCGACCGGATCGGGGCCTCGATGATCTACGACCCCGTCCACAAGACGCCGATCCTGTACGGCGGCCGCGGCAAGCTGCGCACCGGCCGGCAGACCGTCTCGGGCGATCTGTACGCCCTGACGGCCACCGAGGTCGTCCGCACGCCGACACCCACGGCCGTGCCGACCGTCAGCCCGTACGGCCCGCTCGAGCCGCGCCTCTGCCCGACGCTCAATGGCCGCGTGCCGCCGGCCGTCATCCAGAACGCGCTGGCCAACCCGGCCGACATCGGCTCGTTCGGTCAGCCCAGCGCCCCGAACCGCCCGCCCAGTCCGGCGAACCCGCCGAAGATCTACCTCGGCCTGACGAACATCAACGCGCCCTACAACCCCCTCTTCAACCCGGTGACGTTCAAGGCCGGCTGCCCGTAAACGTGACATCCGCCCGCCGCGCGCGTATCATCGCCGTTTGTCGTCCGCCGAAGGAGTGCGTTCATGGCTGGTAGAAAGAAAGACGTCCGGATGGTGATCAAGCTGCGGTCCACCGAGAGTGCGTTCACGTACGTCTCGGAGAAGAACCGTCGCAACGATCCCGGCCGGCTGGAGATCAAGAAGTACGATCCGGTCGTGCGCAAGCACGTCCTGTTCCGCGAGGCGAAGTAGACCGCCGGTCGTGACCGCGGCAGCCCACCGGACCGCGGCCCATCGGGCAGGTGCGGACCGCTCGTCGGCCGCAGTCGCGATCGGCCTCGTGACGGTCAGCGACAGCCGGACGGACGCGACGGACGTCAACGGCCGGTGGCTGGCGGAGGCGGTGCGGGCAGCGGGCCATGTCGTGGGCGCCGCCGTGCTGGTTCGCGACGATCCGGACGCGATCGATGAGGCGCTCGACGGATGCTTGACGGCGGGCTGCCGGGTCGTCGTCTTGAACGGCGGTACGGGGATCAGCCGGCGGGACAATACGGCGGACGTCGTGCTGCGCCGGTTCGACAAGGTGATGCCAGGGTTCGGTGAGCTGTTTCGGATGCTGAGTTGGGAGAGCGTCGGAGCGGCGGCGACGCTCTCGCGGGCGGCGGCGGGCACGGTCGGAGGTGCGGTGGTGTACGCGCTGCCCGGCTCGCCGGACGCGGTGCGGTTGGCGTTCGAGCGCTTGATCGTGCCGGAGATCGAGCACGTGGTGTGGGAGATGAGCCGCTGAGGCCGCACGTGTGCTCGGGCTCTCGCACGAGCGCGGCCGCGGTCCGGCCGCGGCGGTGGAATGAACGGCCACGGGCCGACGAAGTGGAACAAGACGATCGACGCCTTTTCGGCCGACCGGCCGAACGGCGCAAGGAGGATGCACATGGCGCGCAAGTGTCAGGTTACGGGCAAGGGGCCGTTCACGGCCATGAACGTGTCGTTTTCGCACCGGCGGACGAAGAAGATCTGGAACGTCAACCTCCAGAACCGGCGGCTGTACGTGCCGGAGCTCGGCAAGTTCGTGAACCTCAAGGTGTCCGCCAGCGCGCTGCGCACGATCTCCAAGAAGGGCCTCTCCGCGGCGCTCAAGGCCGAAGGGCGTTCGCTCGCGGACGTCATGTAGCCGCTCGGTCGGCATCGAGAGATCGGTTTCCCGAACACGGTCGACGCAGGTGCGGCCGGAATCGATAGGAGCGCGCGATGACACCGGGCGATGGGATGACGCCGAGCGATGTCCAGTCCAGGCTCAAGGCCCGGATCTGGCAGTCCGTGGCCCAAAGCGGCGTCGACCTGTCCGGCCTGCCGCCCGACGCGGCCGATCGCCTGGTGAGCGCGATCAGCGACGGCATGGCGACCGAGTTCGATGCGCTCATGGAGGCCGCGTCACCCGGCGGCGACGACGACACCGCCGACCTCGATCCGGCCAAGGAGCACGTGCTCTGGCAGGGCCGCCCGTTCCTGTCGCTGTTGACGCGTTACACGATCACCAGCCAACGGTTGCGGATCAGTCACGGACTGCTCACCCGGGTGCGCTCGGATATCGAGCACGTGCGGATACAGGACCTGGACCAGACCCAGTCGATCGGTGAGCGCATGTTCAACATCGGCGACATCCGCGTCCAGTCGCATGACCCGGACAACGCCTTGGTCGTCCTTCGGAACGTGACCGAGCCCGACAACGTCATGGAGATCCTGCGCGCGGCGGTGCTCGAAGCGCGCAAGCAGTTCGGGCTGAGCTATCGCGAAGAGATGTAGGAGTGCCGCTGCGCGGCCGCGGATGGAGACGGCGGTGTCGATGCCGGCGGTGGCTCGTACCCCGCCACTGCAAATCTCCGGGTTCCGTGCGCTGGTGGCCACTCCGAGCGTGTCCAGTGGCGGGGTACCAGCGTTGTGAACAGCGCTCGGAAAGACAAAGGACCAGCGCCCCAAGGCGTTCGCCCTGGACACTGGTCCTTGCGCAGCACCCACACACAACGCGTCGCCACTCTCGTGGCAGACCCCCACACAGCCGCTGGCGTGTTCGTGCTACGCCGCAGAGTATACGGGGCGCGGCGCGAACTGTCATTACGGTTACATTAAGCTTAAGAGCCTCTTTGGCTCGGCCGTCGTTTCCCGTCGACGCCGCACCCCGCCCGCCGTCCTCACCTGCCACGCCGTCGCACGTTTCGACGGCGCTGTACTAGAATCCACCGTCACGCTCGCCGATCCGGCAGGCCCGCTCAGGGTCCTGCGCGGCGGAGGCGCTCGAACCGCGTCAGGTCCGGAAGGAAGCAGCGCTAAGGGATGTCCTCCGGGTGCCGCGGGTTCGCCTTGGGCGGGCCTGCCGGGCCGGTGAGCGGCGCGGCTGGTACGCTGTCCCTGCAAGGGCGGATACGCGGCATTGTCCGTGCCTCCGATGCGCGCCGCGGGACGGAGTACGTGGAGGGGGGCGTGGGGGAATCCTCGAATCGACTCGGTCGCCGCGCGGACCGCACTTCCGGTGCGGCCCGGCGATTCCTGGCGTTGCTGCGCCCATGGCTCGCCCCGCTCGGCGCGGCCGCCGTCGCGGCGCTGGTGCCCTACCTCCACCGCCAGGCCGCGCGCACCGTCTCGCTCGACGTCGACGGCCGGTCGGGCCGCGTCGTGACGACGGCCGCCACCACGCGATTGGTGTTGGCGGAGATGGGCATCCGCGTGGCGAGGGACGACGTCGTGGCGCCGAAGGTCGATGCCGCCTTGCCGGAGGGCGGTCGTGTGGTCGTCCGCCGTGCGCCGCGCGTCACCGTCCTCGCGGACGGCAGCGCCACCGAAGTGACGGCCGCAGGCCGTACGCTCGCCGCGGTGCTGGAGGCAGCCGGCGTCGTCCTCGACCCGGCGGACAGCGTTACCGTGAACGGACAGCCGTGGTCGTTGGACGCGCGCCTCCCCGCACCGGCCGGCAGCCGCGCCGCAGCCCGGGAGGCGGCGGAACGCGTCCCGGTCGAGGAGATGTTCCGCGGCGTGTTCAGCCCCCGTGTCGCATACGCCGATGAAACGGGCCACCACCCCGGCCGCGGTGCATCGGCGGGCCGTTCCGCCTCGGCGCTCGCCGCGCACACCACCGGCGACGACCCGCGTGCCGCCGCACGCCGCCTGCTCGCGCCGGTCCTGTCGGCCCTTCGTCCGGGCGAGCGCCCACCGGGGATCGTCGGACGCAACGTCGTGCGCGTCGTGCGGTCGCGCACCGTCTGGGTTGTCGACGATGGGGTGCGCACGCCGCTCGCAGCGTCGGGCGAGACCGTCGGCCAAGCGCTCGAGCGTGCCGGCGTGCGCCATCTTCCGGGCGACCGCGTGCAGCCTCCACTCGATACGCCGCTGGCCTACGCGCCCGAGATCACGATCCAGCGGGGCGTTCCTTTCGCCCTCGATGCGGACGGCCTGACACGCGAGCTGCGCTCCGGCGCGCCGACGATCGGCGCCGCACTGGCGGCGGCGGGCGTCGGCCTGGCCGGCCGCGACATCGTCGACCCTCCGGCCGAGACCGTGGTCTCGCCGGGGCTCGCGATCGAGGTGACGCGGGTGCGCGACGTCCTCGAGTGGCGGGAGGTCGAGATCCCGTATCAGACCGAGGCAGTCCCCGATCCGAACCGCCCGCTGGACGAGGTGGCGGTGCTGCAGGCGGGCGTTCCCGGTCTGGCCACCCAGCGTCTCGAGGTGACCTACCACGGCGGGCGCGTCGTGGACCGGACGGTGCTGGACGAGACGATCGTGCGCGAGCCGGTCGCCGAGCGGGTGGCGTATGGCACGCACATCACCTGGGGCACCGTGATGACCGAGGCCGGGCCGATGCGCTACTGGCGCAAGCTCCGCACGTACGCCACCAGCTACAGCGCCTCCCGTGCCGGCACGCCGCGTTCGGCGCCGTGGTACGGGCGCACCCGGATCGGCGAGGTCATGCGCAAGGGCATCGTGGCGGTCGACCCGCGCGTCATCCCGCTCAGAACGAACCTGTACGTCGAGGGCTACGGACTCGGGCTGGCCGGCGACACGGGCGGCGGGATCAAGCGCCTGCACATCGACCTCGGCTATGACGACGACAACTACATCGGCTGGCACCACTACGTGGATGTCTACCTCCTCGAGCCGGCCCCGCCGCCCGATCGCATGCCGTGGGTGCTGCCCTGAGCCGCCCCGCCCGCGGTGCGCAGAGCGCTGCGGCAGCCGCCAAGGGCAAGGGCAGGGGCGCAGCCAGGGGCGCGGGCAAGGGCATGGGCAAGGGCGCGGGCAAGCGCGCGCCCCAAGGCGCCGCGGCCTCCGACCGGCCGAGCGCGATGTTGCGGGCCTACGGCCTCCGGCCGAACAAGCGACTCGGCCAGCACTTCCTCGTCGACACGACCTACCTCACGCAGATCGTCGACGCCGCCGAGCTGGCGCCGGACGACACCGTGCTCGAGGTGGGCCCGGGCCTCGGCGTGCTGACCGAGGCACTGTGCGAGCGCGCCGGCCGGGTCGTGGCCGTCGAGATCGACGCGGCGATGCGGACGATCCTGGGCAACCGCCTGGGCACCCGCGCGAACCTTGGGATCGTGGCCGCCGACATCCTCAAGGTCGACCCCGTGGCGCTGCTCGACGAGGGACGGGACGGCCCGGCGGAGCTGCTCGAAGGCGGCGCCGCCGACGGTTCCGCGCACGCCGCCCCCGCGGCGGCCGATGACGCGGCTCTCCCGGCCGGCCAGCCGCACTTCGGCCCGCTGCGCCCGCACTACAAAGTGGTCGCCAACCTGCCCTACTACATCACGTCGGCCGTACTGCGGCGGCTGCTCGAGGCGCGCGAGCGGCCGGTCCGGGCGGTCGTCATGGTGCAGAAAGAGGTGGCGGACCGGATCACGGCGTCGCCGGGCGACCTCAGCGTGCTGGCCGTGGCGATCCAACTCCATGCCGCCGTTCGCCGCGTCGCCGTCGTGCCGCCGGGCGCGTTCCACCCGCCGCCCAAGGTGGAGTCGGCCGTGCTCTGCCTCGACCTCTACGATCGGCCGCCCGTGCCGGTCGACGACATCGGCTCGTTCTTCCGTGTCGTGCGCGCCGGTTTCGGGCAGAAGCGCAAGCAGCTGAAGAACAGCCTCGCCGCCGGGCTCGACGTCGCGGACGCCGAGGCCGTCCGCGCGCTCGCCGAGGCAGGCATCGACCCGACGCGCCGCGCGCAGACGCTCACGCTCCTCGAGTGGTCCGCTCTCACCGCGGCATTCACGGCGGCCGGCCACGTGCGCCCGCTGCGCACCGCCGAAGCCGACGCCGCACCGTCGGCGCTCGACCGCAACGCCGACTGGACGTAGGGCGAATCCTCCGCCCCCCGTTCCGCGTATCCTTGGCCGGCGATGAGGCGACGGAGGAGCGAGGGATGGGCCAGCAACGGACGGGGCGATCGGAGCGGCGCCCGGTAGGCGACGACATCGCCTGGGAAATCGACGGCGAGCGTTCGATCCCGCGCTGGGCGGACGGCGACGGCGATGTGGGTGATGCGAGCCGCCGGTGGGGGCCCGCGGGCGAGGCGGCCCACATCGAGGACGGCGGCGATGGAATCGGCGGCGGCGGCGGCGACAACCAGTCGCGTGCCGTTTCGGCTGAGCGCCTCCGCCGCTGGGCGACGCGCGCGACCGGTGCAGCGCTCGTCCTCCTCGTCTTGTTCGGCCTCGTGCGCGCCTACCGCGGTGACCGGACGCACCGGCTGATCCAGCGCGACGTCCAGCACGTGGTACAGCTGGAGGCCGAAGCACTGGCCGAAGGGGACCGCGAGCTCTACATGAGCCTGCAGGACGAGCGCCGCCGTCGCATCCTTCGGCGCCCCGACCGGGCGGCGGACGAGCGGCGCACGATCGGTCCGTTCCCGGGCGCCTACTTCACCGACGACCCGCCCGTAGTGGTGGGAATCGAGGTTTCCGCCAAGGACAGCGCACACACTGTCGAGGCGGTGACGGCCACGGTCCGCGTGGCCGCGACGGACGGGGCGAGGGTGGGCCGATTCGAGCAGTTGCGGCGGATGGTCCACGACGCGGACGGCCGGTGGCGCCACGCGGTGTTACCCGAGGCCGATTCCCGTCCTGAAGTCGACCGCTTCGTCTCCTCCCGCATCCATGCCGCGTTCCCGGCGGCGGACGGCCCGGAGCTGCGGCCGTTGCTCGCCGCCGCCAACGATGCCGTCGACTCATACTGCGCCGAACAGGACCGGTGCACCGGACGGGCGCGGTTCGCGTTCGGCGTAGTCGACAACCAGGCGGCGGACGTCGCGCTGCGCTTGGCGGCACCGTCCGCGCTGACGGCATGGCGTCCGGCGGACGAAACAGCGCGCGATCTCCTCACGTTCGGCATCGCACGAGCGGCCGTGTTGCGGCTGGACCATGTCTTCAGCAGCCGGGTTCGCCCGGACGGAACCACGGACGGCGCCCAACCGAACTGGACGATCGTCACGGCGCTCGTCGACGCGTCGATCGCGGCCCATCTCGACCGTTCGACGATCGATCTGTTGGCCGCCAACACCATCGCTGCCGCTTCCGGGCTGACGCTCTGGCACTTCGAACGACCGGTCGAACGGCCGGACTGGAACAATACCGACCTCCTCGGCTTTCAGAACGCGCTGCTCCGCCGTGACCTGACGATCGTCGCCCGGAGCTTCGCGGCGACCACACGGCTCGACTCGCCGGAACGGTTGAAGGCCATCACCGCCCGCTGGCCCGAGGAGCTCTCGGCCGGCCGTGGCAACTGGTTGTCGTCCGCATCCATCGAGCGGGACTTCGGCCCCGGCGGACTGAACGCCCTTCTGGACTGGCCGACGCGCCAAGCGCCGTTCATCGCCGACGGCGCAACCGTGATGAAGTGCGACGGCGGGGCGCAGTACGTGGTGTCGCGCAGCGGCGGGGTGCGCGACTTGTCGATGCTCGCGTGCGACGGCGGCCACGTAACGGACGCCGCGTGGAGCCCGGACGGCACGGTACTGGCGGTGGCCTGTGTCGGCCGGGCAAGTGAGACGGATCCGCTGAGCATCGCCCTGCCGTCCTCTCTTGCGCTTGTCCGGCTGGATGCGGCACGGGGTGGGTGGTGGGCGGCCACGACGCCGCTGCCCGACCGTTCAACGGCAGGGCTGCAGCCGATGCGGCTCGACTGGGCGCCGGATGCTCGCCACATCGCCTGGGGCGCCCTCATATGGACGGAAGGAGGGCTGGACGCCGTGGCGAGGGTCGGCGTGGTGGCGGTCGATCCGGCGGCCGACGATCCTTGGCCGGATGGGGACGCGGCGTGGATCGAAGTGCCGTCCGGCGTTCCGACGGCGCCCGATACGGCGGACCCACCGTTCGAACCCGCGCCGGGCGGCATGCGGCCCCGTTGGTCCCCGGACGGTCGGACCGTGGCGTTCATGGGCCGTGCCGGCAAGATCGCCGTGCTGCCCGCCGGAGGACAGGCGCTGCGGATCGTCGACGGGAAGGCGTTGGCATGGTCACCGGACGGGACACGCGTCGCGCTCGTGGCTCTCGATGCCAGCGATCCGACGCCGAGCGAAGACGCGTTCTCGGTGCACGTTCTCGACGCGGCGACGTGGAAGGAGCGCCACTCGGTCCGCTTCGATCGTGCATCGCTCGCGCGTGCTGCGGGCGGATTGTCCGGCCGGCGGCCACTGAACGTCCGAGCGGTGCTCGACGTCGCGTGGTCGGACGACGGTCAATGGCTGAGCACGGCGTTCCAGACGGAAGCACGGTGCGGCAACGGCACCGATTGCGTCGACGCGGTCGCGTGGCGGCCGGGCACGACGACGCTGCGGGCAGTTCGCAACGCCCCCCAGTTGCAGGACGGCTCGTGGCGCTGGGAGTGGCAGGCAGGCTGGGTGGACGACAGCCACTCCCTGGCCGTGTTCGTGGCCGGCGAGAGCTGGCCGGGACGCGTATCGGCGGTCGCCGGCGAGGCACCGTCGCGCGCATGGAACGCGCCGTTCCGCCCGGACGATGGCCAAGCCGACATCGACGCCGAGGTCGCCTTCGTCATCGATGCCGACACGAGCGAGGTTAGAAGCGTACCGCGCTCCGAGAGCCGCACGCTCGCGACGCTCCTGCCCGACTACTCGCCCGACGGCCGGTGGCACGTTCGACGCGACCCGATGTGGCGCCTGATCGTCGAGCCGGTGGACGGGATCGGCGGGTTCCGCGAGGAGGATCCGGACTCCGGGTGGCGGTTCAATCGGCCGTTCTGTTCGCCGTATCTGGCGTGGAGTGCGGGGCGGTAGCGGCCGCCATCGATGTTCGGCGCATACGGGGGCACGGTGTCGATCCGTCGCCCGCCGTGTCGCTCAGGCCAATCCCCAGTCCGCCCGCACGTCGATGCCCAGCCCATCCCCGACCGCCCCCCGCTCCCACACGAACCACCCTGCCGCCGCGATCATCGCCGCGTTGTCCGTGCACAGGGCCAGCGGCGGAAACAGGACCGGTATGTCGAACGCGGTGGCCAGCGCGGCGCGCAGGGCGCTGTTCGCGCTGACGCCGCCCGACACGGCGATCGCGCGCGCGGGGTGCTCGGCGACCGCCCGCCGCAACCGCTCGACGACGGCGCGCACGACGGCGGCCTGGAAGGACGCGGCGAGGTCGGCGACGGGAAGTGGGGCGGCCGCCGCGGGCGTTGCCGCAGGCGTTGCGTGACCGGTGCCGAAGACGTCCGTGCCCGCCGTACCGCCCAAGCGATCGGCTGGGCCGGCCGACAACTGCGCGACGCGGCGGGCCAGGGCCGACTTCAGCCCGCTGAAGCTCCAGTCGCCGTCGTCGGTCCGGGCGACGGGCAGCGGGAAGCGCGCCGGATCACCGCCTTCGGCGGCGCGTTGGATGGCGGGACCGCCCGGATAGCCGAGGCCGAGGATGCGGGCGGCCTTGTCGAATGCCTCGCCGGCCGCGTCGTCGCGCGTGGCCGCCAGGAGCGTCATGTCGTCGAGGGCGCGGACCCGGAAGAGGTGGGTATGACCTCCGGAGACGATGAGGGCGAGGTGCGGGAGCGGCGGGGTCGGCAGCGTCGCGGGATCGACGTTGCCCCGCGGCTCGGCGTCGCCATGGACGTCGACCGCGTCTGCGCCGACGACTTGCACGGCCCCGCCGCCGATCCGGCTGCCCGCGGGTCGTTCATGTAGGACGCCGCCCGAGTGCAGCCAGTTGGAGGCCAGATGACCGGCCAGGTGGTTCACGGCGATGAGCGGCTTGCCGGTGGCGATCGCGAGGCCCTTGGCGGCGTTCGCGCCGACGAGCAGCGCACCGGCGAGGCCGGGGCCGGCCGTGACGGCGATGGCAGCGACGTCGGCCAACGTGATGCCCGCGTCCAGCAGCGCCGTCTCGATCACGGGCACGATGTCGCGGACGTGCTGGCGGCTGGCAACCTCGGGGAAGACGCCGCCGTACGGGGCGTGCAGCATCGCCTGGCTGGCGACGACGCTCGACCAGACGACGCGGCCCGCCTCGACGACGGCGGCGGCCGTCTCATCGCACGACGTCTCGATGCCGAGGATCAGGCGGGATCCGTTCCCTTGCCCAGGCACGCCGAGCGGAACGCTCATGCGCGGGCCTTTGGCCGGTTCTCAGGCACCGGGCCCGCCGCCGCGCGCAGCCGCTCGACGGTGTCGTCGGGCACGCGCACCGCGCCGAGCACGCTGCGCGGCCGGTGCGGACCGTGGAAGTCGCTGCCGCCGGACGGCACGAGCCCGAAGTGGTCGGCCAGCACGGCCAGCCAGCGGTTCACGCGGGCGGTGTAGCCGGTGTAGTAGCACTCGAGGCCGCCGAGACCGGCGTCGGCGAGCGGTCCGAGCATCGTCCGCAGCCGCTTGGGGTCGGACCACGGATTGCCGGGCGGGGTCGGATGGGCCAGGACGGGCACGCCGCCGGCGGCGCGGATGGCCGCGCACGCTTCGGCCGGCGAGAGGCGGTAGCGCCCGACGTGGGCGGGGCGGCCGGCGCCGAGATAGCGGCGGAACGCGTCGGAAACGTCCTCCGCCCAGCCGATGCCGACGAGCGCCCGCGCCACGTGCGGCCGGCCGATCGCGCCGCCGTCGGACAGGGCCAGGACGTCGTCGATGGCGAGCGGGGCGCCGGCGGCGCGAAGGCGCTCGACGATGGCCACCGCGCGGACGTGGCGGTGGGCGCGGATCGTTGCGAGGAGGGCCTGGAAGGGCGCATCGGCGACATCGACGAAGTAACCGAGGATGTCGTGCTCCCCGCGCTCGTCCTCCGTGCCGAGTTCGACGCCGGCGATCAGCGTGATCCCGTGCGCCCCGGCGGCGGCCGCAGCCGGTGCGATGGCGTCCGTCGTGTCGTGGTCGGTGATCGCCAGCGTGCGCAGGCCGGCGCCGGCGGCATGGGCCACGAGTTCGGGGGGCGTGAGCGTGCCGTCGGAGGCGGTCGTGTGGGTGTGGAGGTCGATCATGCCCCGGCGGCGTCGAAGAGCGTGATCTCGGCGGTCGCGGCGACGGGCGACGGATGCGCGCCTTCCTCCAGCGAAGCCGGAGGCGCAACGATCGCGCCGTCTTCCGCCCCGACGCGGGCCAGATGGCGCAGCTCGGCGGCGGTGCGGCGCATGCCGTCGTGCGGGCTGCGCGCGGACAGGTGGGCCACCTGCTGTTCGGCGCGGTAGGAGCTGCGCACGAGCGGTCCGGCCTCGACCCAGCGCAGGCCGAGGGCAAGGCCGATGTCGCGCAGGCGGTCGAACTCGTCGGGGGACCAGTAGCGCATGATCGGCAGGTGGGCTTCGGTCGGGCGGAGGTACTGGCCGACGGTCAGGATGTCCACGCCGACGGCCACGAGGTCAGCGACCAGCGTCTCGATCTCGGCCCAGGTCTCGCCGAGGCCGACCATGATGCCGGTCTTCGTGAGAACGGTCGGGTCCATCTCCTTGGCCCACCGCAGGACGTCGAGCGAGCGCGGGTAGATAGCCTGCGGGCGGACGGTGCGATACAGGCGCGGGACGGTCTCCAGGTTGTGGTTCAGGATCTCGGGCCGCGCGTCCATGACCACCTGCAGCGCCGCCCGGTCGCCGCAGAAGTCCGGAATGAGCACCTCGATGGACGTGTGCGGCGCCAGCGCACGGCTGCGCGCAATCGAGCGGGCGAAGATCGCGGCGCCGCCGTCGGGCAGTTCATCACGGTTCACCGACGTGATCACGCAGTGCGTCAGGTTAAGCTTCTCGATCGTCCGCGCCACGCGCTCGGGCTCGAGGACGTCGAACACGCCCGGTCGGCCCGTCTTGATCGCGCAGAAGCCGCACGACCGGGTGCACGTGTCGCCCATGATCAGGAACGTCGCCGTCCCCGCGCCCCAGCACTCGCCGATGTTCGGGCAGCGCGCCTCCTCGCACACCGTGTGCAGCGCGTTGGACCGCATGAGCTGCTCGACCGCCCCGAACGTCTCGCCCCACGGCGCGCGCACCTTCAGCCACGGCGGACGGCGGTGGCGCAGCGGGAGCGGCCGGCCGTCGTCCGCGGTGAGGGCGGCGAGGTCGAGGTCGACGAGCGGGATGAGGTTGCGGGCGGGAGGCGGGGTGCTCATGGGGGGATTATGGCGCCGCCGGGGTGGCAGGGCCAAGCGGAGCCAAAGGGTTGGACACGCGGCGTGGACAGTCGGTCCAAGTTCCCTTGGGACGTCGCGCAAGAACACATGCGTGCTTGGACCCCGTCAGCATGCATACATGGAGCAAGTACGCATGCCGACATGGTACGAATCCTGATGCGTGCTTCACGCGTACGTTCCGCTGCTTGCCACACGCGCCGTGCGCAAGCATCGTTGCCCCGGCAATTCGGCGGCAGCAAGGTGGCCCATGGCCGGATCGACGAAGAAGACCGCATCGCCGGACGCGCCCGCCGACGGGCAAGTCCGCCGCGGCGGCCCGGGCAAGGGCACGTGGCTGTTCGTTCTGGCCGTCGGCTCGGCGGCGGTGTACCCGTGGTGGTCGATGCGCACGCCGGCGTTCACGGCCGTCGACGATGCCGCCGTCCAGGTCGGCGAGCTGAAGGACCACCTGGCCCGCAGCGGCGAGCCCGCGCGCGTCGTGCAAGTGGACCTCGACGGGCATCCCAAGGTCTCGCAGTTCGACGACATCGACGCCTCGCCGTCCGGCTACGGCCGGGTCGCCTGCGGCCCGATCGCGGCGGCCGTCGCGCTCGGGGGGGACGACTGGCCGGCGCTGCTGGCCGAGATCGTGGCGACGGCCGGCGACGACTACGGCGCGCGCACCGGCATCCAGCCGGGGCCGTATGCGGCCGCGCTGCGGCGAACGTTCGGTTGGTGGAACGTCAAGGCGCGCGATCGTACGACGTTGGGCGTTCTCTACGACGCCCTGGCGTCCGACCGGATCGTCATCGTCGACCTCAAGGTCAACGACGATCGCGTGCTGCCGTCCGATCAGCCGCCCAACTACGCCCACTTCGCACGCGTGCTCGGCATGGACATCCGCGAGGGCGAGATCTACCTCGACAACACGCTGCACGGCCCATCCTACTGGACGGTGTCGCTCGAGGACTTCATGGCGGCGTGGCGGTTGCCGGAGACGAGCGCGTCGGTGGTTCTGGACGCGGAGGGGGCGGAGGGGGTGGATCGGTGGGCGGTGTTCGTGGATGCGGGGTGGCCGTAGCTGCGCCAGCGTCCCCGCGAGCCGGACGCGACTCGGCAACGGACTCCGACCTTCAACGCATGAACGACGATCCGGTCAGTGCGCCGACCAACCCGCCCCCTCCATTGCCTGCCCCGCCACCCAGGCCGACGCGCCGCCCCCGGCCCACACGTCCTTCTTCCAGATCGGTACCGTCGTCTTCAACGTATCGATCACCCACCGACACGCCTCGAACGCCTCCGCCCGATGCGCCGCCGACACCGCGATGACGACGGACGCCCGGCCGATGTCGACGCGCCCGGTACGGTGCACCACGGCCGCCAGCGCGCCCGCACCCGCCCAGCGCTCCGCCACGCCGTCGACGAGCGCCTGCAGCGCCGGCAGCGCCATCTCGTCGAACGCCTCGTACTCGAGCCAGTCGATCGGCCGACCGTCCGTGTTGTCGCGCGTCACGCCGAGAAACGTCACGACGGCCCCGGCGCCGGGGCGGGCGACGAGCGCCTCGACGGCGCGCGGGTCGATGTCGGCGTCGGTCAGGGCCGCGCGGGCGACCCGCTTGTCCACGCCGCCCGCGTCTTCTTCGACGTTCGCGTCCGCAGCCATGCCCGGCCGCTAACCGCCGCTGACCGGCGGCAGATACGCGACCTCGTCGCCCGGCGCGAGCACGTGCTCGAAGCGGGCGAGGACGGCATTGACGGCCGCGGCCGGCGGCAACTTCGACAGCGCAGGATGTTCGCCGACGAGTTCGGCCCACAGGGCGCCGACCGTCAAGGGCCGGCCGTCCGGCCCGACGGCCGATCGCGCAAGCTCCGCCCGTCCGGCCGCATCGCGATAGGCGGCAAACAGGCGCACGGACACCATCGGCGGCCGCCGGGTACCCTCACCGGGCGGCATGGTGCGCCAGCCAGTCCAACACGAACGGGTTCGATCGCCGCTCCCGCCCGACCGTCGTCGCCGGGCCGTGGCCGCTGAAGAGGACCGTCGTGTCGTCGAGCGTCACGATCTGCTCTTCGATCGACCGCAGCAGCTGCGCGTAGTCGCCGCCCGGCAGGTCGGTGCGGCCGATGGATCCCAGGAAGATCACGTCGCCGCAGAACGCCACGGGGGCCGTGACGCCCTCGTACGCGACGTCGGGTCCGACGAACGTGACGTGGCCGGGGGCGTGGCCGGGCGTGTCGCGGACGGTGAACGCGTACCGGCCAACGGAGACCGTGTCGCCCGCCGCCAGCAGCCCCTGCACGGTCGGCACTTCCACCGGCGGCATGCCGAAGCGATCCGCCTGCACGGGCAGGCCGACGAGCATCGGCACGGCCTCCGGGTGCAGGAGGAACGGTGCGCCCGTCCGCCGCTGGAGCTCGGCCACGCCGGCCATGTGGTCGATGTGGCTGTGCGTACCCCAGATCTGCGTGATCCGAACCCCCCGCAGCTCGGCCGTGCGAAGCACCTCGTCGATCCGGCCGCCGGGGTCGATGACGACGGCCTCGCCGGCCGCGCTGTCGCCGACGAAGTAGGTGTTCTCGGCGAAGGGTGGGCAGACGAACGTGTCCAGGAGGAAAGTCATGAGGCGATTATAGCCGCCGGTGCACCCGGGAATCGTCGATCACGGCGCGCTGCCGCCGCCCTGTCCGGTAACGGACGCGACGATCTCGAACGCCCGCGCGAGCATCGCGACGAGGAACGACGCGATGGCGACCGAGAACAGCGGGATGAACGTCAGCTTCGCCTCGGCAGCCGCCGTCTCGGGATAGGCTTCCACCCACGCCCGGCCGTACAGGACACGCTGCGCAAGCCGTCGGACACGCGGCGCGGTGAAGACGCCGATGACGATACTGTAGACGAGAAGCGTCCACACGGCGGACACGATGCGAAAGCCGAGCAACGAGCCCGCGAAGAACGTCGCAAACCACAGCGCGTGCCGCCCGATCGACCGCGGCGCCGGCGGCCCGATCGATCGGCCGCGCAGCATGGCGTACAACGGCACCCCGGCCATGATGCTGGCGGCGATGACCGGATAGAACGATGGGAAGCCGTTGCCGTCCGCGAACACGTCCGCTCCTATTCGCCGCGCGCCGAGCCCGCCGCCTCGCGCTGCCGCTCGATCAGCCAGAGCACGTCGCGCTCCCGTTCCGGGCTCTCGACGATCGCCGTGCCGGCCAGCCCCATGTCGGTGGCGACTTCGAGGAAGGCGCGCACGTCGAGGTCGGCGTCGGCGAACGGCAGGTGCTTCTTCTCGCCGAGCGGCCCGTAGGCGATGCCGCTGATGTGGATGTGGAGGTCCTGCAGCGCCGCCGGTCCGAGCGCATCGCGCACCGCGCGGAAGAATGCCTCGAACTCGTGCGCCGTGTTCCAGGCGCCGGTGCGGGCGTGCCAGTGCGCCACATCGAGACACGGGGCGATGCCCGGCACGTCCTGGCAGAGCCGCAGCACCTCGTCCAGGTCGCCGAACTGGCTGGCCCGGCCCATCAGCTCGGGGCGCAGGCAGACCGAGGATGGACCGACGTCGTCGAGGGCCGTGATCCGCGACTGCGCCTCGAGCAAGCCGTCGCGTACGCGGGCGTAGACGTCGGCTCGATCGTCCGTGTGGTAGAAACCGAGGTGAAGCACGACGTTCCGCGCCCCGACCCACGCCGCCCCGCGCGCCGCGAGGACGATCCGGCCGATGCTGGACTCCACCTTCTCGGGCTCCGGGCTGTTCAGGTTGATGTAGTACGGCGCGTGGACGCTCAGCCGCACGCCCAGCGACTCGGCCGCCGCGCGTATCCTGGCGGCGCCCTCCGGCATCACCGAAACGCTGTGGACCCACGCCAGCTCGAGCGCATCGATGCCGAGCACGCGGCAGGCGCGGACGGACGCGGCGCTGCCGGTGCCCAGAATCGCGTCGGGGGCGCCGCTGATGCCGATGAGGAGGGACGGCGTCAAGCGATCACCGCTCCTCGATCGGCGCCACCACGCGGTCCAGCGGACCGACGTACTCTCCGCGCGGCCGGATCAACCGGTTGTCCGCGTACTGCTCCAGGATGTGGGCCGTGTAGCCGGCCACGCGGCTCATCGCGAACATCGGCGTGAACTGGTCCGTCGGGACGCCGGCCACGCGCAGCGCGATCGCCGAGTAGAAGTCGACGTTCGGGTGGAGGCGCAGGTCCGGCCGGTTCGTCTCGAACCAGGTCGCGGCCGCGTCGGCCACGTTCGTCGCGATCTCGTGGTAGCGGCGCTCCGGGCTGTCGCCCACCTCGGCCACGAGCTCCTCGCTCAGGCGGCGCAGCACCCCGGCGCGCGGGTCGAGCGTCTTGTAGACACGGTGACCGATGCCGGGGATCCGACCCTTGCCGGACAATGTCTCGTCCACGAACGCCTTGGCCCTGGCCGGGTCGCCGATCTGCTCCAGCATCGCCATCACGCGTTCGTTCGCCCCGCCGTGCAGCGGGCCCTTGAGCGTCCCGATGGCGGTCGTGATCGCCGAGTACGGATCGGACTCGGTGGACACCGTCACGCGGGCCGAGAACGTGCTGGCGTTGAAGCCGTGATCGGCCAGGAGGACCAGATAGGCGTCGAGCGCGCGTTCGGCACGCGGACCGGGCGCCGTGCCGTGGAGCATGTGCAGGAAATTGGCCGCGTGCGCCAGATCGGCGCGCGGGGCGACCATCGGCTGGCCGCGGCGGTGCCGCTCGTGGGCGGCGATGAGCGTCGGGATGCGCGCCACCAGCCGCTTTGCGCAACGCCAGCGGGCCGCCTCGTCGCGCGCGGCGGCTTCGGCGTCCGCGTTGTCCAGGCAGCCGAGAGCGCTGACGAGCGTCCGGAGAACGGACATCGGGTGGGCATCGAGCGGCAGATCGCGCAGGACGGCCAGAACGCCGTCCGGCACGGCGCGCAGGTCGGCCAACTCCGCCTTGAGCGCGGCCAGCTGCGCCTGGTTCGGCAGCTCGCCGTACCACAAGAGGTGGATCACCTCCTCGAACGTCACGTTTTCGGCCAGATCCTCGATGGCGTAGCCACCGTAGATCAGCTTCCCGACCTCGCCGTACACCTTGCTCTTGGAGGACTGGGCGACGACGACCCCGTCGAGGCCCTTGATCAGCATATCCGTCACGGTCTCACATCTCCTCAACGTGTTCAGCGGTCCGACCCTTCCGATCGGCCCGGAAGCTCGCGCTTCGCGGCGCGCGCCTGCGCCCCGTCGCGTACCCCTTGCAGAAACTCGAACTGCAGCAACTCGATCTGCAGTAACTCAATCGACCGGTGTCAGCGCACCTTGTTGAACAGGAGCGCCTTCTTCACCTCGCCGATCCGCCGCGTCACCTCGATGCCGCGCGGGCAGGCCTCCGTGCAGTTGAAGATCGTGCGGCAGCGCCAGACGCCGTCGCCGTCGTTCAGCACCTCGAGCCGCTCGGCGGCGCCGCGGTCCCGGCTGTCGAACATGAAGCGATGCGCCTGCACGATCGACGCCGGGCCGATGAACTGATCGTTCGCCAGGAACGACGGACAGCTCGTCGTGCACGCCGCGCACAGGATGCACTTCGTCGAGTCGTCGAACCGCTCGCGTTCCTCGGGCGACTGCAGCCGCTCGCGCTCGCCCGGCGTCTCGTCGTTGATCAGGAACGGGCTGACCGCCCGATAGCTGTCGAAGAAGGGAACCATGTCGACGATGAGATCCTTCAAGACCGGCAGGCCACCGATCGGCTCGACGGTGACGTGCTTGCCGACATCCTTGAGGATCGTCTTGCACGCCAGCCGGTTCTGGCCGTTGATCCGGAGCGCGTCGCTGCCGCAGACGCCGTGGTTGCAGCTGCGCCGGACGGCCAGCGTGCCGTCGTGATACCACTTCACGATGTTGAGCGCCGTGAGCACGGTGTCGTCCGGTTCGGCCTCGACGGTGTATTCGCCCCACCACGGCTCGGTGTCCCGCTCGGGGTTGAAGCGCCGGACTTTGAGGTGGACGTCCATCTAGTACACCCTCGCCTTCGGTGGGTACTTCGTGATCGTGACCGGCTTGTAGCGCATCTCGACGCCCTGTGCGGTCTGGTAACCCAACGAGTGCTTGAGCCAGACCTCGTCGTCGCGGTCCGGGAAGTCCTCGCGGGCATGGCCGCCGCGGCTCTCCTGGCGCTCGAGAGCCGCCACGGCCGTCACCTCGGCCAAGTCGAGCAGGCACCCGAGCTCCCAGGCCTCGAGGAGGTCCTGGTTGAAGCGCTTGCCGTGATCGTCGATGGCGACGTGCTTGTAGCGCTCCTGGAGCGCGCGGATCCCGGCGACGGCCTTCGTCAGGTCGCCCGCGTTGCGGTAGACGCCGACATCGTCCGTCATGAGCTGTTGCAGTTCGCGCCGCAGGATGGCCACGCGCTCGGTGCCGCCGTCCGCCAGCAGGCGGGCCAGGGCTTCGGCGGTGTACTCGGCAGCGTCTGCGGGCAGGTCGTCCGTCGGCAGTCCGTCCAGATCGGCGATCATCGCCTTGCCCGCCCGCCGTCCGAAGACGACGAGGTCGACGAGCGAGTTCGTTCCAAGGCGGTTCGCGCCGTGCACGCTCACGCAGGCGCACTCGCCGGCGGCGTAGAGACCCGGCATGACGGTGCTCTTCTCGTCGATGACGACGCGGCCGTCGATGTCGGTCGGGATGCCGCCCATCGCGTAGTGGGCCGTCGGCTGGATCGGCATCGGCGCCGTGACGGGATCGATGCCGAGGTAGGTCTCGACGAAGTCCGAGATGTCCGGCAGCTTCTTCCGGACGTCCTCGGCGGTGATGCGGCGCGGCGTGCCGTCCGCGTTCTTCGCGCCGTCCTCGTCGAAGTACCGGTTGACGACCTCGGGGCGGATATCGAGGTAGACGTAGTCCTTGCCGTCGATGCCGCGGCCGGCCTTGACCTCCTGGAAGATCGCGCGGCTGACGACGTCCCGACTGGCCAGATCCTTGATGCTCGGCGCGTAGCGCGGCATGAAGCGCTCGCCGTCCTTGTTCAACAGGATGCCGCCCTCGCCGCGCACGCCCTCCGTCAGCAGGACGCCGAGCTTGTAGATGCCGGTCGGATGGAACTGGTAGAACTCCATGTCCTCCATCGGCACCCCGCGCCGGAGCGCGATGGCGTTGCCGTCGCCGGTCAGCGAGTAGGCGTTGCTGGTCACCTTCCACATCCGCCCGAAGCCGCCGGTGGCGAACATCGTCGCACGCGAGCGGAAGACGTGGATCTCGCCCGAGTCGATCTCGTAGGCGACGACGCCGAGGCACGCGCCGTTCTTCACGATGATGTCCACGACCTGGAACTCGTCGAAGAACTGGACGCCGTGCTTGATGCACTGCTGGTAGAGCGTCTGGAGGATCATGTGGCCGGTGCGGTCCGCGGCGTAGCACGCGCGCTGGACGGCGACGCGGCGGTCCGGGTTGTCGTCCGTCGGCGCCGGGCGGGTGTGTCCGCCGAAGCGGCGCTGGTCGATCTTGCCGGCCGACGTGCGGTTGAACGGCAGGCCGGCATGTTCGAGCTCGATGACGGCCTCGACGGCGTCGTGACACATCACCTCGACGGCGTCCTGGTCACACAGGTAGTCGCCGCCCTTCACGGTGTCGAAGGCGTGCCACTCCCAGTGGTCCTCCTCGACGTTGCCGAGCGCCGCGGCGATGCCGCCCTGCGCCGCTCCGGTGTGGGACCGGCTGGGATAGAGCTTGGAGATCACGGCGATGCGCGCATGTTTGGAGGCGTTCAGCGCGGCCATCAGCCCGGCGCCGCCGGCGCCGACGATGACGGCGTCGAAGTGGTGTTGAACGGTCACGATTCCCCCTGACACGCGGCGCCGGACGACGGCCCGCCGCGCGGCGGTTCGACTAAACGACGAGGCGGAGCAGCGCCAGCGCGGCTGCCGGGACCTTGGTGGTCAGGATGACCTGGGTGCCCATGACGAAGAAGAACAGCGCCAAACCGAACGCCGTCCACTTGCAGACGACGTTGGCGAGGCCGCGCGGCACGTAGTCATCGATCACGGTCCGTACGCCGTTCGTGCCGTGCGACAGCGCGAACGTCAGGAGCAGCCAGTCGTACAGCCGCCACCCCGGATGCGACCAGCGCTGCACGACCCAGGCGTAATCGATCGTCTCGACCCGCGCATACAGGTGCATGTAGAGCAGGTGGAACACGGCGATGAACAACAGGACGAGGCCGCTGACGCGCATGAAGAACCATGCGTACAGTTCGAAGTTGCCTTGCGCGCGCACGCGCTCGGCGCGCGGGGTGCGATAGATGCTCACGCTCACCTCCGCGTTCAGCGAAACAAGGACTCGAGGGTGACCCAGACGGTCGGGACGAGGACGATGAGCATGACGGCGGTCTCGATGTAGACGAGCTTGCGCTGGTGCCGGGTCATCCCGGGCACGAGGTCGACCAGGATGATCCGCGCGCCGTTGACCGCATGGAACAGCACGCCGAAGATGAGGAACGTCTCGAACACCTTGAACACCGGATGGCTGTAGAGGAAGAGGAAGTCGTTGAACGTCTCCTCGCCCAGCCCGATGAGCCAGATGTCGAAGATGTGGAGATAGAGGAACAGGACGATGCCGAGCCCGGCCGCCCGATGCAGCATCCACGACCACTGCCCCTCGTGCCCGCGGTACCGCAGGATGCCGAGCAGGCGACGCCAAAGCCCCGGGCGCGGCAGCGTGCCGGCCGTTCGCATACTGGCCATGCGGTTTCTCCCCCTCTCACGACGAGACAAGGCTCGGCCGCCCTCACCGGCCGCCGAACCTTGGTAAGTATATGGGATTGGGGCGGGGGGGCAATGAAACGGCGGCCCGCGCCGGCCCTACACCCGCACCCCCATCGCCAGCCCCTCCGCCGTCGGCCACATCGTCGCCAGGAAACGCCCGTCCCCCGCCAGCGAGGCGTTGAACGCCCGGATCGCCCGCGCATCGTCGCTCGGCGCATCGTCGCCCACCACCCCGCCCCACGCGAACGCGTTGTCGCCGAGGACGACGCCGCCCGGGCGGAGGTGGGCGGCTGCCCAGTCGAGGTAGGCGCCGTAGCCCCCCTTGTCGGCGTCGATGAACACGAGGTCGAACGGACCGTGGGCCGCCAGCGCCGGCAGGTTGTCCAGCGCCGGGCCGACGACGACCGTCACGCGGTCGGCGATGCCGGCGGCCGCGAAGTTCGCGCGCGCCAGCTCGGCGCGGTCCGGATCGAGCTCGAGCGTCCAGAGGTGGCCGCCCTGCGCGAGGCCGCGGGCGATCGCGATGCCCGAGTAGCCGCCGAGCGTGCCGATCTCGACCGCCTTCACCGCCCCGGCGGCGCGCGTCACGACCTCGAGATGGCGGGCGTCCATCGCGCCGACCTGGATCGTCGGCAGGCCGGCGGCGGCGGAGCGCACGCGGGCGGCGCGGAGGGCATCGTCCTCGGGGGCGAACACGGCCTCGACGTAGGCGGCCAGGGCGGGATCGCCGGCGCCGTACGCCTTGATCGGCGGCGACCCGGACGGGGGCATCGCGCCGGCGGCGGCGGGATTCCGCGCGGGATCTGCGGGTTCGGTCGTCATCGTCCATCCTTCCCATCGATTCGGCGAACCCATAGGATAACGGCTCGCGCCGTCGTTCGATAGCCCCTGACTACACGAATCGTCGTTGCGCCCGTGCCTACGCGCCACCCCGTTGCGCCCGTGCCTACGCCCCACCCGAGGTCCACACGATGTCCGACACGCAACAGATCCTCTTCTCCATGATCGGCGTCGGCCGCTTCCACCCGCCGGATCGCCACGTGCTGCGCGACATCTCGCTCTCGTTCTACTACGGCGCCAAGATCGGCGTCCTCGGCCTGAACGGCGCCGGCAAGAGCAGCTTGCTGCGGATCATGGCCGGCGAGGATGACGGCTACACCGGACAGATCGTCATCGACAAGGGCGTGACGCGCGGGATGCTCCATCAGGAGCCGGCCCTCGACGACGCCAAGACCGTTCGCCAGGTGGTGGAGGAGGCCGTCAAACCCGTCATCGATCTGCTGGCCGAGTACGACGTGCTGTCCGGTCGCTTCGCCGAGGAGCTGTCGGGCGACGAGATGGACGCGCTCATCGAGACGCAGGCCAAGCTCGGGCAGCGGATCGAGGCCGTCGACGGCTGGGGCCTGGCCGGCCGCCTCGAGCACGCGATGGACGCCCTGCGCTGCCCGCCGCCCGAAACGCCCATCCGCGTGCTCTCCGGCGGCGAACGCCGGCGCGTCGCGCTCTGCCGACTGCTCCTCACCGAGCCGGACATCCTCCTCCTGGACGAGCCGACGAACCACCTGGATGCCGAGAGCGTCCAGTGGCTCGAGCGGCACCTGCAGCAGTACAAGGGCACGGTCATCGCCGTGACGCACGACCGCTACTTCCTGGACAACGTCGCCCAGTGGATCCTCGAGCTCGACCGCGGCCACGGCATCCCGTGGCGCGGCAACTACACGTCGTGGCTCGAGCAGAAGCAGGCGCGATTGGCGAACGAGGCCAAGGCCGACTCGCGACGGCAGCAGACGCTGGCGCGCGAGCTCGAGTGGATCCGAATGGCGCCCAAGGCGCGCCACGCCAAGGGCAAGGCGCGCGTCACGGCCTACGAGCGCATGTTGGGCGAGGAGGGCGAGCGCGAGCGGACCGACCTCGAGATCTACATCCCGCCGGGCCCGCGGCTGGGCGACGTCGTGATCACGTTCGACGGCGTGACGAAGGCGTTCGGCGACAAGCTGCTCTTCGAGGACCTGTCGTTCATGATCCCGCCGGGCTGCATCGTCGGCGTCATCGGACCGAACGGTGCCGGCAAGACGACGATGCTCGAGCTGATCACCGGTGAGGACGTGCCCGACGCCGGTACGGTGACGGTCGGCGAGACCGTCAAGCTGGCTTACGTCGACCAGTCGCGCGCCCATCTGGCCGCCGACGAGACCGTCTGGCAGGCGATCACCGAAGGCGACGAGTATCTGCAGCTCGGCCCGCGGACCGTGAACTCGCGCGGGTACGTTTCGGGGTTCAACTTCATGGGCTCGGACCAACAGAAGAAGGTCGGCGTGCTGTCCGGCGGCGAGCGCAACCGCGTGAACCTGGCCCGGATGCTGCGATCGGGCGCCAACGTCCTGCTCCTTGACGAGCCGACGAACGACCTCGACCTCAACACGCTCCGGGCGCTCGAGGAAGCGATCGAGCAGTTCGCCGGATGCGCCGTGATCGTCAGCCACGACCGCTGGTTCCTGGACCGCGTGGCGACGCACATCCTGGCGTTCGAGGGGGACAGCGTCGTGTGCTGGTTCGAGGGTAACTTCCAGGATTACGAGGCCGATCGGCGCCGGCGGCTCGGCACGGCGGCCGACACGCCGCATCGAATCCGGTACCGGAGCTTGACGCGGGGCTGAGACCGTCGGCCAGTGACGGCCACGCGCCCGGCGAAACCCACCTTGTCAGGTGCCCCGTCCTCTGCCATATTGTGTCGCCATGCGCCGCACGGCAGCGCACGGTCGAAGGTTCGAGGAGAGCATCTGATGATGGGTCGGACCCGACAGACAGCAGCGTACGGTGGACGGCGGAACGGATGGCGGCGCGTGGCGTGCGGCGCGTTCGCCGCGGTGCTCGGTGCGATCATGACGAGCCCGGCGACGCCGTTCGATGCCGCCCGTGCGGCCGGCGTCGCGCAGTTCGCCCCGCCGCCGCGCGTCGAGCGGATCTACTTGTCCGTCGTCATGCGGCAGGCGTTGCGGCGCGATATCCCGGCCGCCCAGACCGCACCGCCGCCCACGTACACCCCGGAGCCGACGAACACGTCCGAGCCGACGGCCGTCCCGTCCCCGACCGCGATCCCCGGACAGCCCGGCCCGTGCCGCGGCCCGCTCGACACCCGCGTCTCGATCCGTCCGATCGACATCGGCGAGTACGAGGTGAACCGCAGGGCGACGTACTTCACCAGCATGCCGGTCCTCGCCGCGCCGGTCGACCTCGGCCGGACGATCGTCGCGTGGCCGGACACGGACGGTCAGATCCACTTCTCGTTCGTGACATCGCTGGGCCGACGGGAGCACGACGACGTCAAGGTGCAGGGCGACAGCGTCCACGGGCTGGCGGCCGTCGGGGCCGACGGCGGGGCGGCCCTCGTACGGAACAACACCCAGATGCTCCTCGTCCGCTTCAAGACGGACGGGACCGTGCCGTGGAAGACCGTCGTCGTCGGGGACGGCGGCACGGGCAGCGGCAAGAAGTGGGCGCGGCCCGACTGGACGCACGAGAGCCGGCTGCGCTGGACGGGCGAAGTCTTCGCCGCGTACGTCGGCCACACCCAGAACTTCGGCTCGGGCGGCGTCCACCAGGGCGATCTGATGTGGCTGTTCGATGGCGACGGCAAGCGCGTAGTGCCCGAAACCGAGAAGGCGCGCGACTACCCGCAGTGGGACTGGGGCTGCAGCCACAGCCTCGACGTCCGGCTGCGCTACAACCGCCGGCAGGACATCGTCGGCCCGGTCTGCCTGTCCGACAGCTTCCCGGCCAAGGCGATCGTCTACCGCCACGGCCCGACGCTGAAGAGCGAGCCGAGCGGCGACGGCAACGGCCACAGCGACGCGGCGCTCGGCGGGCTCGTCACGATCGAAGGCCGCGGCGAAGAGGACGGCTTTGCGCTGAACTTCCAGTCCAAGGAAGGCCGCAAGTCGTACGACATCGGCCTCGTGCGGGTGTACGGCGATGCCGAGGAGATCAGCGACCCGTACTGGTTCACGAACAGCGCCGCCGTCGACGAGGTCGCCCCGCACATGGCAAACTACGGCGAACACCTCCTCGTCGGCTGGAACGAAGGCGATCAACTCAAGCTCTCGGTCTTCAGCACCCGTGCCGAACCGCGCGAGGCGCCCGTCAGCGTGCCGGCCGCCGTCGGCGCCCACGACGACTTCGAGAACTACCCGAACGGCGACGTGGGTTGGGCGTATGCGAGCGACGACGGCACGCAGCTGCGGCTGGCGCGCGTGCAGTTGTGCTATCCGTAGCGTCGTAACCGCAGCGGCGGCCCCTCCGTCTTAACCGCCGACTTGAACGACGATCCGCTCGACCCTCCATTCTGTTCGACCGCCGATTCGCGCGTTCGATCTGGCCTCCCCGCCCGCTCAGGCCACCTCGAAGGACAACACCACCCTTGACGTCCATCCCCCCCGATGGCTCGCACGTCGTGTCCCGATCGAGACCCGCTCTCGCCAACAGCCGAAGGATCGTCGCCGCGTGCCTCGTCGCCGCCGCCGCCGCGACGCACCTTCCGGCGCAACCCGCCGCGGCGCAGGTCGTCGGCATCCCGGCGCTCCCGCCGCTCCACCACCCGGCCGACCCAGCCGCGTGGCGGACGTTTGCCAGCGGGGACGAGGTGCTGACGCTGCAGGCCGACCCGCGTGATTCCAACCGGCTGTGGGCCGGCACCGAGAGCGCCGGCGTCGTGGTCTGGGACGCGCTGGCGGGGACGTTTGCGCAGTTCGTGGCGCCGGCGCAGGCCGGCCTGCCGTCCAACCGTGTGTACGACATCGCGTTCGACGCCGCCGGCACCGCATGGCTCGCCACCGCCGGCGGCGTCGTGCGCGCCGACGGCGTGGTGTGGCCCAGCTGGCACGTGGCCGACGGCCTGCCGTCGGACGTCGTGCGGACCGTCGTCGTCCAGGCGGACGGGACGGTATGGGCCAGCGGCGACGCCGGCATCGCCCGCATGGCGCCCGGCGACGATCGTTTCACGGTCGTCGCCCGGGACACGTTCACGCGGTTCTCGCGCGCCGCAAAGAAGGGCCCCGGCGCCGGTGGTGCGATCGCCAGCCTGATCGACGGTCGCGGCCGGATTTGGTTCGCCCACGGCCGCGACCGGGTCGACGAGGATCGGGCCGCCATGTCGTACTACGACCCGGAGGAACGGGCGTGGCACCACGTCACGTCCGTCGGTCCCGGCGGCAACCCGAACAACGGGCCGCAGACCGAGCAGATCACGACGCTGGCCGCCGATCCGCGGGACGGGTCGCTGTGGGCCGGCACGTGGCTGCGCGGCCTCTATCGGTTCGACGGCGAGGACTGGTATTGGCACCGGCCCCAGAACGGGCTCTGCGGCAAGAGCATCACCGCGCTGTCCGCCGTCGGCACCCAGCTCTGGGCCGCCTGCGCCGATGAGAGCGGCGCCGCCGGCACGTCGCGCTGGGACGGTGCGCGATGGACGACCGCCGCCGCCGCACCCGGCGCACCCGCCATCACGGCCATCGCCGGCGCCGCCGGGCGCGTCTGGTTCGCCGCCGACGGGATGACGAACGACGGGTCGGTTGACGGCAGCGGGATCGCGACGCGGGACGGCGGGCCGGCGCGCGTCCTGTCGACGGCCGGCGGAGCACCGGCCACGAACGACATCACGGCGCTGGCCATCGACGGCCGCGGCGGACTCTGGGCCGGCACGCGCGGCCACGGGCTGCTCCACTACGACGGCCGGACGTGGACGCGGCAGACGCGCGCCACCACCGGCGGTCGGCTGGCGGGCGACGCGATCACGGACCTCGCGGTCGGCACGGACACGCTGTGGGTCGCCAGCACGAAGTCCGCGTATGACGGCAACGCCTGGGTCGACGGCGGCGTGAGCGCCTTGGACGTGCACACGCTGCAGTGGCAGCCGCCGCTGCGCCACGGCTCGTCCGAACTGCCGGACAACGATGTCGGCAGCTTGCTCGTCGCACCGGACGGGCGGCTGTGGATCGGGCTTGGTGCCTCGCCGGACGGTCCCGGCGCCAGTGGAACGACGAGCCGCGGCAACGGCATCGCGATCTACGACCCGCGGACGAAGGGCTGGGAGGATCACACCTACGACAGCACGAGCCGGGCGCTCGTCGGCAACACCGTCCTCGACCTGGCCGCCGGCCCGAATGGGATCTGGGCCGCCGCGAGCCATCACCTCGACCCCGAGACCGAGTCGCGCGTCGGCGGCGGCGTGACCCGCGCGGTCGACCGCACGTTCGGCGGGTGGACGGGCGGCCGGGACGGCCTCGACAGCTACCACGGCTCGAGCTTCGGGCGCGACCCGCAGGTGACGGGCGATGTGCGCAGCATCGTCGTATCGGCCGGCGGCGAGGCCTGGGCGGGGACGTACGATATCGACGTCACACGGGACACGATCGCCGCGGTCTGGCCGTTCACGGACGCCGTCGTCAACCGCTGGGACGGCGGGCGCTGGCACGCGACGCGCTTCAAGGGCGAGGGCTGGGTGGACGCGCTGGCGACGGACGGCCAGGGACGGCTCTGGGCGGGCACGACGCGCGGCCACGCGGCCACGGAGCACGCGGTCGTCGGCTTCGACACGGTCGACAAGGCGCAGGGCGGGATCCGGATCTTCGACGGCCGTGGCTGGCTCGCCCTCGCGCCGTCGCCCGACGTGCTCGGTGTCAAGTCCGTCACCGCGTTGGCGTTCGACACGATTCGGGGCGGGATGTGGGTTGGGACGGAGAACGCCGGCATCCACTTCTTCCGCGCTTCACCGCCCACGCCGACGCCCACGCCGTTGCCGTCCGCCACCGCCACGCCGACGGACGAGCCGACGCCGACGGTCCCCTCCACCGCCACGCCGATCCACACCGCCACCGCCGCCCCATCACCGAGCGCAACGCGGCCGACGCGGTTCGTCGTTTACCTGCCCTACGCAACGCACGGCCGCATCGGAGCGGCCGCGGCGCGGCGTTCGGACGGGCGCGGCCTATAATCGCCCGTCCGCCCCCCCACCGACGAACCGATAGGGGACCCACCTGATGCCCGCTACCACGATCCTTCGCCGCACGCGCCGCATGGCGCGCGGTATGGCCGCCGCCGCGCTGCTGTCCCTCGGAATGACGGCCGGCTGCACGCCCGACGATGGGCCGGTCGGCACACCGGGCGCCGTCGCGCCGGACGGCTCGACCGCGCCGCCCGGCGCAACCGCGGCCGTCACCGTCGTGCGCAGCTCCGGGCCGACGCTCTCCCCGCCGGACGCGCTCGGCACGCAGCGGGCGACGGGCAAGGTGCCGACGTACGTGCGCAGCTTCGGCGGCTTCGGCAACGGCGACGGCCAGCTCCAGCTGCCGACCGGTATCGCCGTCGACACCGCCGGCAACGTGTACATCGCCGATTCCGTCGGGGTGCAGGTGTTCGACGGCACGGGCGCCTTCGTGCGGCGCGTGGCCGCCGGCGAGCTCGTCTCGGTGGAAGGCGTGGCCGTCGCGCCCGATGGCTCGCGACTGTACGTGGCCGAGCGGACGCCGCCGGTGCGGGTGTTCGATGCGGCGGGTGCGGCGATCGGCACCGTCGGCGAAGCCGGTACCTCACCCGGCCAGCTGACACAGCCGGCGGCACTGGCGCTCGACGGCGACGGGAACCTGTACGTGGCCGACGCGGTCAACGGCCGCATCGAGGTCTTCGATGCCGGCGGTCGCCACCTCCGGACGATCGGCGAGAAGGGCGGCGGTCGCGGCCAGTTCTCGCAGCCGCGCGCGTTGGCCGTCGGTTCGGACGGTCGCGTGTACGTCGGCGTCGGCGACAGCTACGCGATCCAGGTGTTCGGCGCGGACGGTGCGTACGAGAAGAGCATCGCCCATGGCTACAAGGACGAGACGCTCTTCCGGATCGCCGGTCTGGCGCTGGACGACGTCGGCCGGCTGTACGCCAGCGAAGCGGCGTCGCATTACGTCCAGGTTTTCGACGCCGACGGCTGGGTGAGCGACCTCGGCAAGCTCGGCGCCGGACCGACGCAGTTCAACACGCCGACCGGCTTGGCGTTCAACGCCGGCCAGCTGTACGTCGTCGATCAGCAGAACGGGCGGATCCAGGTCTTCCAGACGCCGTAAGGGCGGCCCTAGTAGACCGTCACGTGACGATCTGCGGATGACGGTGCGTGCGTCGCAACCCACCGGCAGCTGAAGCTGGCCGGCTGCAGGCGTCCCTGCCGGCCGCCATGGTGCCCGCCTTCGCGGGCACCCAGAAGTCCGAAGCGCCCGCCGCGGCGGGCGCGATCCGCGTCGGGTGGGGGCACGGCATGCCGTGCCCCTGCACCACCGCCTCGACCAGCCGTACCAGCTCCGTGCGTACGAACCCGTAGCGCCCTGCGGATATTCCCGCGCGCCGCCGCGCCTTCGCGTACCCGGGAGCCGCCCGAGCGCCCGCGCGTCGCGCCGGGCTCGGCCCTCCCACCTCTGTCCACTCCGACGTCACGCCGGCGTTTCGGCACGCCGCCAAGGCCGTGCCCAGCGTGGCACGACCATTGCATGTCCGCGCCCGGCTGACGGCGACGCACCCGGCCGCGCCGCGTGGTGCGGCCGGGTGCGTCCTCTTCGGCGTGCTTAGAACGGGATGTCGTCCTCGGCCATGTGGCTCTCGCCGTGACCGGCGCCGGCGTCGTCGAACGCGCCGGCCGGGCCGCGGTCACCGGTGCCGCCGAGGAACTTGACGATGTTCGCCCGAAGCTCCCAGCCGTTGCGCTCCGCGCCGTTCTGATCCGTGTAGGTGCTCGTGCGGATCTCGCCCTCGCACAGGACCAGCCGGCCCTTGGCCAGGTACTGGTTGCAGATCTCGGCCTGGCGGCCGAAGACGCTGACGCGGAACCAGGTCGTCTCCTCCTGGGATGAGCCGTCCTGGTCCGTCCACTTCCGATTGGTGGCCACGGTGAAGTTGCAGACAGGGGTGCCGTTGGCGGTGTAGCGCATCTCGGGATCCCGGCCGAGATTGCCCACGACGACAGTGCGTTGGTACATGACTTCCTCCAGATCGTTCAGGGTTCGTGGGTGACGGTTCGATCACATGACCAGAGAGGCATAGAACATGCATTCTAGTCTATCGCAAGTATACGCATCCGCTCCATGCTGTCAACGCCCTCGCGACACCCGGACGACACGCTCGCGCCAGCATCGACAGAGGCGCACCATGGTCGACATCCTTCGCCGGGCCTGTGGACAACTGAACCTTAAAAGTTGGCCGGGGTGGGTTGTGGACCGGCCCTGCGTTATGGTAAGATCGACCGGTGTGGAGAATCGTGGTGAATTGTGGATGAAACGCATCTCGTTTGCCTCGATGATTGCAAGCCGAGTGGGAAGGAAACCGCGTGTCTGCCTGGGATCTGGACGGCGAGCTCCGGTGCAGCATCGACGACAAGGGCCGGGTGATCATCCCGAAGCCCTTCCGCGAGCCGTTCGAGGCCGGTCTGCACATGATCCGCGGCCTCTCGGGCAAGTGCCTCTGGCTGTTCCCCTTGGACGAGTGGCCGGCGCAACGGGCGGCGCTCCTGGCGCACCTCACGGCCGGCGCCGGCGCGGTGGACGCGGTCCGCTTCCTGCGCACGGGCTTCGCCGAGACACCGGATCGCCAGGGGCGGGCGATGATCCCGGCGCCGCTGCGCGACCACTGCGGTCTCAAGCCCAACTCCGCCGTCGCTGCGCTCGGCATGGGCCACCGGCTCGAACTCTGGAGCGCCGAGCTCTGGCAGAAGCAGGCCGTCGACGTGATCGGCCAGGTGGCGGAGATCATGGCCGCCGCCGATCTGGCGGCGATGCGCGGCGACCCGGAGCCTGCGCCATGACGACGCGCCACGCCCCGGTCCTCCTCGCGGAGATCCTCGCGCTGTTGGCTCCGACGCCCGGCGGCCACTGGCTGGACGGCACGCTCGGCGGCGGCGGCCACGCCGAGGCGCTGCTGATGCGCACCGCGCCGGACGGCCGGCTGCTCGGCATCGACCGCGACCCGCTGGCGCTCGCACGGGCCGCCGAGCGGCTGGCCGCATTCGGCGACCGGCTCGTCCTGGCCGAAGGCAACATCGCCGACCTCGGCGCCGTCGCCGACGCGAACGCCTGGCCGCTGTGCAACGGCATCCTGTTCGATCTCGGCATCTCGTCCGACCAGCTGGACGATCCGGCCCGCGGACTGTCCTTCCAAACCGACGGCCCGCTCGACATGCGGATCGGCCCCGACGCCGACACGACCGCCGCCGACTGGGTGAACGACGCGGCCGAGGCCGACCTGGCGGACGTCATCTGGCGCTACGGCGAGGAACGGGCGAGCCGCCGGATCGCCCGGGCGATCGTGGCCGCCCGCCCGCTCCGCACGACGCGCGCGCTGGCGGACGTCGTGGCGCGGGTCGTCCGCCCCGAGCGGGGCCGGCGGCCGCTCCATCCGGCCACACGCACGTTCCAGGCGCTCCGCATCGCGGTGAATGACGAGCTCGCGGCGGTGGAGAGGGCGGTGCCGCAGGCCTTCGGGCGGCTCGTGGCCGGCGGGCGCCTGGCGGTGATCAGCTTCCACTCGCTCGAGGACCGGATCATCAAGCGCGCCTTCAAGGCCGCGTCCACCGGCTGCACGTGCCCGCCCGAGATGCCGCTGTGCGTCTGCGGCGGCCGCCCGACGGTCCGTCTCGTGACACGCCATCCCGTGACGCCCACCGAAGACGAGTGCCGCATGAACCCGCGCGCCCGCAGCGCCAAGCTGCGCGTCGCCGAGCGCCTGGCCGAGGTGGCGGCGTGATCGCGCCGCGCGGCGGCGCGCGCAGCGGCACCCCGGCGGGCGGGGTGCCGTCGCACGGCAGCAGGCCGCACGAAGCGGCGCACCGCCGGGCGGCCGCGACGACGCGTCCGGACGCGTCGCCCTACCTGGACCGGCGCCCGCCCGTCGCCGCGCTCGCCCCGACGGTGCTCGTCGCCGTCCTCGGCTTCACGATGGCCGGCCTGCTCTGGGTCCGCCAGGCCAACTCCGTGGCGGACACCGGGCGAGCGATCGCCCACCTCCTCGAGCGCCGCGAGGCGCTGCTCATGCAGCGTGCGGCGGCTCGCGTCGCCCTGGCGCAGGCGACGGACCCCGGCGGCCTGGCGGACCGGGCGCGCGGCCTCGGCTTCGTCCCGGTCGAGGAAGCCGCGGTCGAGGTCGTCGTCGTCACGGCGGACGCGGCGCCGGCCGGGTCGGCGGCGCTGGCCGAACCAGGCCGCCGCAGCCCGCTGGAACTCATCGTCCCGCCGTCCGACGTGCCGACCGCCGACGCGGACGAGCCGTCGCTGTCGGCGATCCCGCTCTCGTTCTGGCAGGCGCTGGAGCCGAGCCCGTGAGGGGCCGCGTGGACTACCCGCGGCTGCCGTGGCTGGGGTTCGCGCTCTTCGGCGCGATGGCGCTCGTCGCCGGCCGCGTGGTCTGGCTGAGCGCCCGGCCGGCGTCGGCAGCGGGCGCGGCCTGGGAGCCGTCGACGGAAGTGCTGCCGCAGCGCGGCGCGATGTGGGACCGGCGGGGGCGCCTGGTGGCCACGGAGAGCTACGACCGCTACGAGGTGATCCTCGAGAAGGCCAAGCTGCCGGACCCGGCGGGCTTCCTGGCCGCGGCGTCGCCGCATCTGGGCGCGCGCGCGGATTTCGTCCGACAGCAGCTCGACGATCCGATGGTGAAGTGGGTGACGGTGTTCAGCTACGCCCAGCGGGAGGCCGCGGACGCCGTCAAGGCGCTGGCGCCGGCCGAGGCCGTCTTCGTCCGGCCGCTCGCCAGCCGGCACTACGCGCTTGGCGAGGCGGCGGGCCACCTGACGGGCTTCGTGGACGCGAACGGCAACGGCGAGTACGGGATCGAAGCGGCCTACAACGCGCAGCTGATCGGGGTCAAGGGCCACACGCCCGGCCCGTTCGGCACGGACCCGCGGGCGTTCGTCCCGCCGCGCGAGGGCACGGATCTGGTGCTGACGATCGACCGCGACCTCCAGCTGGCGGTGTGGCGGATCCTGGCGGCCCACATCGGCACGCAGGACGCCACGGGCGGCACCGTCATCGTCCTCGAACCGTCGACCGGCGACGTGCTGGCATCGGTCAGCTACCCGGCCTACGACCCGAACAACTTCGGCGCGGCCGACGTGAACCGCTACATCGACCCGGCCGTCGGCGCGTACTACCCGCCCGGCAGCGTGCTGAAGCCGCTGAGCCTTGCGGCGGCGATCGACGGCGGGATCCTGTCGCCCAACTCCACGTACGACGACACGGCCACGGTCTTCTACCAGGGGGTGACGATTCCCAACCAGGACTACACGGCCCACGGCGCGGCGACGATGTGGCAGATGCTGCAGCTCTCGCTGAACGTCGGTGCCGTACACGTGGCGGACACGCTCGGCAGCGCCCGCTTCTATCGCGCGCTCGACGCATTCGGCCTCGGCCGCCCGACGGGCATCGACGTCGCGGGCGAGGCGCCGGGCATGATCGTCCAGCCGGGCGCCGAGGGCTGGGTGGGCAGCAACTTCGCCTATAACGCGTTCGGCCAGGGGCTGGACGTCACGCCCCTCCAGATGGCTGCCGCGATGGCGACGATCGCGAACGACGGCGTCCGGATGACGCCGCGTGTCGTGCGCCAGCTGCGTGCGGACGGGGCGCCGCCGCACGACGTGGCGCCCGTCCCGGTGGCCCAGGTGATCTCCGCCGCCACCGCCCGCACGATGCGCACGATGCTCGAGAGCGTCGTCGCCGAGACCGCAACGGGCGCCGAGATGGCCCACCACACGTCCGGCGGCAAGACCGGCACCTCGGAGTTATTCGACAGCGACGGCGACGGCGAGGACGACCTGATCGCCAGCTTCTGCGGCTTTTTCCCGGTCGCCAAGCCGCGGGCCGTCATCCTCGTGAAGCTGGACCGCCCGGTCGGCGAGCGCGGCAGCCGGGTGGCGGCGCCGATCTTCGCGGAGGTGGCGGAGGTGGTGGCGGGGGCGTTGGGGGTGGTTGGGGACAAGGCGGAGGGAGACGAGTGATGACTGAAGTCGTCTTCATCCTGGGTATTGGGGCTCTGTTCGCGCTGAGTGCGTTCGCTGTGACCGCCATCGCAACCGGGCCCCTCACGAAGTGGTTGGCACAGCGCCAACTCGGAAAGGCCATTCGCGAGGATGGGCCGAGCCACGGATCGAAGGCGGGGACGCCGACGATGGGCGGCATTGTGCTCGTCCTGGCGATATTCCTCGGCATCGGCGCCGCGGCCGCCATCGGAACGTGGCTCCTGAGTCGGTTCTTCACGTTCGGGGACTATTCGTACGAGGTCACCATTAGCGCCCGCGCGGCAGCTATCACGATGGCGTGGGCGTTGGCCGCGACGGCCGGCGCGACGCTGCTGTTCGGAGCGATCGGGCTCATGGACGACTGGCATGGGCTGGCTCGCAAGGGACGGGCGCGCGCCTTGGGGATCGGACTGTCCGCCCGCCGTCTTCTTGCCCTGCAATTCGCCGCAGCCCTCGTCGTCGCCCTACTCCTCGCGCGGATGCCGGCAGCCATGCCAACCAACTCGGATATGCCGGGATTGTTGTTTTTGCCTCACCCAACCGCGCAGCGCCTCCTCGCGCAAATCGTGCGTGATCCGGCGTCGCTTGGAACGACGCTTGGACCGTTGGCGTGGCTCGCGGTGGCGTCGGTCCTGCTCGTCGCTACGGTCAACGGTGTGAACCTAAGCGACGGCCTCGACGGACTGGCCGCCGGAGTTGCGGCGATCGCCTTCGCCGCGCTCGGCCTGTGCTTGCTGCGATTGCAGTTCGCGCGGCCCGATGAGATGAGGATGACGTCGGTCGTCGATTTCTCGCACTTTCTGCTCTGCTTCGCCATCGCCGGCGCCTGCCTCGGCTTCCTCGTCCACAACCGCTTCCCGGCGCGCGTTTTCATGGGCAACGTGACGAGCATGGCCCTCGGCGGCGCCCTCGCGACGATCGCCCTCGCCACAGGCACATGGCTGCTGCTCCCGCTCATCGGCATCGTCTACGTCGCCGAGGTGCTCAGCGACATCATCCAGGTCGGCTACTTCAAGTGGACCGGCGGCAAGCGCTTCTTCCGGATGGCGCCGCTCCACCACCACTTCGAGCTCCTCGGGATGCACGAGACCGCGGTGACGCGCCGGTTCTGGCTGGCGGGCGCCGTGGGCGCCGCGCTGGCGGTGGGGTTCGTGTACTGGGCCACGTGGGGGGTGCAGGGATGATCGAAGGGAATCGATGGGCCGCGACCACGACGACGATCGCATGTCGACCGATCCCGTCGGTCGGCGTTCGCCCGGGCTCGGGAACCGATGCAACTTTGGGAGACCGACCGTGAACGACACCGTCCTCGCACAACCCGCCGCTCCCCGCCTGAAGACGATCGAGACGATCGGCACGCGCGACGGCGTCACGTGGCTGGCGGCCGAGCACGCCGCGACCGGAGCGCAGGCAATGGCCCGCCTCCGCCCGTGGCCCGGCATGGTCCTGCCGATCGTCCCGGCGCACGAAGTGCCCGCGGCACTCGGCGGCTGGGCGCGGGCTTGCGCGGGCAAGGCGCGCTACGTCGTACTGTTCGGCCCGTCCGCACCCCGGCTGGCCGGCGCGATCGCGCAGGTCGGCGGCGGCGTGATCGTCGTGCGGTGCGCGGACGTGGCGGATGCCGTGCAGGCTGCCGGACGGCTGGCACATGTAGGCGACGCGGTGGCGTGGACGCCGCTCAGGGGGCGGGTCGACGGCGCCGAGAGCCTCGGCGACGTCGGGGGCGTCGGGGGCGTCGGGGGCGAAGTGGTCGAGCCGGCTGGGACGGCCGCGTTCCGCACGTGCGCGACGGACTGGGTCCTCGCGGCGCGCAACGAGGCGTGGGTGGCGGCGTGACGGACTTGCAGCGCTCGGCGGGGGACGGGCAGGCGGCCTACCTCGCGATGCAGGCGCCGCCGCGGCCGAAGCGGCAGCGGGACGGCGTCCTGATCGGCGCCGTCGGGCTGCTCCTGCTCATCGGCATCCTGGCCGTCTTCACCGCCAGCGACAGCGCCGCGCTGCAGGGGCACCTGATGTGGTCGGCCGTCGGGATCGCCGCCGCCGGCGTCGTCGCCACCGTCGGCGACTACCGGCTCATCCAGCGCTGGTCGCCGCTCCTGTTCATCGGGCTGATCGGCCTCCTCGTGCTGGTGCTCCTCGTCGGCCAGGAGGTGAACGGCAGCACGCGCTGGCTGTTCGGCGGCTCCGTCCAGCCGGGCGAGCTCGCCAAGCTCGTCGTCGTCATCTACATCGCCGACTGGCTGTCGGGACGGCCGCATGAGATCCGTCAGTTCGCGGTCGGCCTCGTGCCGTTCATCGTCCTCGTCAGCCTGGTCTGCGGCCTGATCATCCTCCAGCCGAACTTCTCGACCGCCATCCTCGTCCTCGGCATCGCCAGCGCGATGCTCGTGGCGGCCGGCGCCCGGATCGACCAGATGCTGATGAGCGGCTCGATCGCCGTCGTCGTCCTCACCGGGGCGCTGATCATGGCCGACTACCGCGTCAGCCGCGTCCTGGGCTTCCTGAACGCCGGCGGCATGGCCGACGGCGCGAACTGGCAGCCGAACCTGGTGCAGGGCGCCGTGCTGCGCGGGGGCTGGTTCGGCGTCGGGCTCGGCAACGGACAGTACAAGCACTTCATGCCGCTGGCCACCGGCGCCACGGACGCCGTCTTCGCCGTCATCGGCGAGGAGACCGGCGTCCTCGGCTGCCTCCTCGTCGTGGCGCTCTTCGCATGCGTCGCGTGGCGCGGCATGCGCATCGCCCGCGGCGCGCCCGACCCGTTCGCCAAGCTGGCGGCCCTCGGCGTGACGTGGTGGATCGTCAGCCAGGCGTTCGTGCACATGGCCGTGGTCACGCGCCTGATTCCGTTCACCGGCGTGCCGCTGCCGTTCATCTCGTCCGGCGGCAGCAGCCTCACCACGACGCTGGTGGGCGTCGGGCTGCTCGTGGCGATCTCGCAGCGGGTCGATCCCGCAAAGGTGACGCCGTATGGTCTTGTGGATTTCCGGTGGTGGAACCGCCGGTCACGTGTATCCCGCGCTTACCGTGCGCGGCGCGCTGGGCTCGCGGGTTAGCGCCGTGATGTGGTACGGCCGCGCCGGCGGCATGGAGGCGACGCTCGCGGCCCGGGCGGGCATCCCGTTCCGCGCCGTGCGGTCCGGCGCCCTCGTCGACCGCGGCCCGCTCGGCGTTCTCGCCGGCGCCGTCGCGATCGCCCGCGGCACGCTCGCCGCTGCCCGCGACCTCCGCCGCGAGCGGCCCGACGCCGTCTTCGTCACCGGCGGCTACGTCAGCGTCCCGCTCGCCGTCGCCGCCCGCCTCACGGGTACGCCGCTGTGCGTCTACCTGCCGGACATCGTCCCCGGCCGCGCCGTGCAGCTGATCGCCCGTCTGGCCGACCGCATCTGCGTGACCGCCGAGGCGGCGCTCGACTCTCTGCCCCGCCGCGCCCGCGTCCGTGCCGCCGTCACCGGCTACCCGGTCCGCCCGCTCGTCCGCGACACCGACCGCGCCGCCGCCCGCGCCCGCCTCGCCGTCGCCCCCGACGACGCCGTCGTGCTCGTCTTCGGCGGCAGCCAGGGCGCGCGCCGGATCAACGATGCCGTCGCCGACGCCGCCCCCGCGCTTCTCGCGCGCGCCGTCGTGCTGCACGCCGCCGGCGCCACGACGCTGCCGGCGGCGACGGCCGCCCGCGCCGCGCTCGCCGAACGCCTCGGCGCCGACGCGGCCGCCCGCTGGCGCCTCGTGCCGTACTTCGAGGACGACGCGATGGCCGATGCCCTCGCCGCCGCCGACGTCGTCGTCTGCCGCGCCGGCGCCGCCGTCCTCGGCGAGCTCCCGGCGCGCGGCCTGCCGGCCATCCTCGTCCCGCTGCCGATCTCCGGCGGCCACCAATGGCCCAACGCCCGCGTCCTGGTCGACGCCGGCGCAGCCGTCGTCGTGGCGGATGCCGACCTGGACGGCGCGCGCCTTGCGGCCGAGGTCGCGGCGTTGCTCGACGACCCGGCGCAGCGCGGCGCGATGGGCGCCGCCGCGCGCCGGCTCGACCGGCCGGCGGCAGCGGAGGACATCGCCCTGGTGCTCCTCGCGATGACGAGCGGAGGGGCGGCATGAAGATGCTGACGGCGCGCGGATCGCGGTCGGCGGCGGCGAGCGTTGCGCTGTGCCTGTTCCTGGCAGGCGCCGCCTCGGCCTATGCCCACCCGGCGTTCGGCGGCCCGGTCGACCCGGCGGTGCCGGGTACCCTGCCGTCCGGCGTCGACCTGAGCGCGTACGCCCTCGTGATCATGGCGGTGCTGGCCGTGATCGGCGCGGCGCGCGGCGTAAAGGGAGCGACGCGGGCGCTCGTCGTCACCGGCATGGCGGTCCTCCTGTTCGGGCCGGCCTGGGCCAAGGTGGCGTCCGTCATCAACAAGCAGTGGAAGCTGTTGTACGCCGGCGTCCAGGTCAGCGCCGGGACGGGCGAGCCGGCGGAAGTGTTCGCGTCCATGTCCGCCATGAAGCCCATCGTGCCCGCCACGGGCACGAACGCCGCGGTTTGGCAGATCGCGCTATTCGCGCTGGCCGTCCTCCTCGTCGGCTACCGGGTGTTCGGCTCGATCGCGGCGCGTCCTGCCGCCGGCGGCCAGGCGGGTGGGCCGCGGATGCCGCGGGTCATCGACCGCCTCGTCGGCGCGCTGATCGGCGGCCTGACGGGCCTGCTCGTCGCCCACTTCGTGCTGCCGCGAATCGTCCCCGGGGCACGGATCAGCATCGTCGATCCGCGCCTCACGATCGCCGCGGCGGCCGCGCCGTACGCGCCGATGATCTTCTTCGGCGTCGTCGTCCTGCTGATCTTCTTCGGCGTGAAGTCGCTCGGCGGCAGCGCGCCGCGGTTCAAGGTGTACAACTGATGGTCCCGATCGAGTACGTCGCGGTCCTGTTCGTCGGCGCGTTCGGCGTCGTCGGCGTGGCGCGCAAGTTCCCGCGCGAGCTCGGGGCGACGATCGTGTACGCCGCAATGATGCTCATGCTGAGCCTCGGCGGCGACGCGCTCGGCACGCTGGTCTACGACAGCTTCAAGGGCCTCGGCCTTGCGTCGCAGACGAACGTCGACTTGTTCAAGTGGTTCGTCATGATGGCGATCATCACCGGCTTCGTGGTGATCAACTACGCCGGCCAGACGCTGTCCTTTCAGGGCAAGTGGCCGCCCAACCCCGCCACCGGCCTCATCTTCGACCTTCTCATCGGGCTGTTCAACGGCTGGCTCGTCATCTGGACGGCGTGGAAGGTGACGCACGACCTCGGCTACCCGAACACGGCCTTCGGCGGCTTCCAGCTGCCGATCACCGCCCGGGCCGACCACTGGGTCCAGCTCGCTCCGCTGGCCCTGATTCCCGACCGCCTCGAAACGTGGGTGCTGGCCGGCTTCCTCATCCTCCTCATCGGCCTGCGGGTCGTTCGATGAAGGCGGCGCGGTGATGGCTGCGATCCTCCCCGCACGCGGCTGGCCCGCCGGCTGCGGCGCCCCCGCCCTCGCCGCCGGCGACGCCGTCCACCTCGTCGGCATCGGCGGCGCGGGCATGCAGGCGCTGGCCGTCGTCCTGCTGGCGCGCGGCCTGCGCGTCTCCGGGTCGGACCGCGACGCGTCGCCCGCCCTCGCGCGGCTCGCCGAAGCGGGCGCGACGGTCCACGCCGGCCACGACGCGGGCCATGTGCCCGCGGACGCCCGCGTGCTCGTCGTGACGGCCGCCCTGCCGGCGGGCAATCCCGAGGTCGACGCCGCGCGCGAGGCGGGGATCCCGGTCGTGAAGGGCAAGCAGCTCCTCGGCGCCCTCGTCGACGCCGGCCGCGGCATCGGTGTCGCCGGGACGCACGGCAAGACGACGACCACCGGCCTCGTCGGCCACATCCTCCGCAGCGCCGGCCTCGACGCCACCGTCTTTGTCGGCGGCGACATCCCGGACATCGGCGGCAGCGCGGTCGCCGGCACGTCCGACCTCGTGGTCTACGAGGCCGACGAGTACGACCGCAGCTTCCTGTTCGGCCGACCGCACATCGCCGTCGTCACGAACATCGAGCACGACCACCCCGACATCTACCCGCAGTTCGACGACGTGCTGGAAGCGTTCCGTGCATTCGTCGCCCTCGTCCACTCGGACGGCCGCGTGATCGTCAGCGCCGGCTCGGACGCCATCGGCGCCGTCGTCGGCGCCGCGTCCGCGACCGTCGAGTCGTACGCCGTCCGCCCGGCTGGCGCGGACGACGCCTCCTTCGCGGCAGACGCACCGCCCACGGCCGTCGCGGCCGACGCTCCGGGCCCCGCGGCGCCCTGGACGGCGCGCTGGACGGCGCGCATCGTCGGCGTCCAGCCGGATCGCCAGCTCTTCGACGTCACGTGCGACGGTGCATGCCTCGGCACGTTCACGACGCGCCTGCCGGGCACGCACAACGTCGGCAATGCCCTCGCCGCCATCGCCGCGGCCCGCGCGCTCGACGTGGACGCGGACGCAATCCGCGCGGCCGTGGCCGGCTACCGCGGGGCGGGCCGGCGGTTCGAGGTGATCGCCGACGTGGCCGGCGTCACCGTCGTGGACGACTACGCCCACCACCCCACCGAGATCGCGGCGACGCTCTCCGCCGCGCGCAGCCGCTTCCCGGGCCGCCGCATCTGGGCGATCTTCCAACCCCACACGTTCAGCCGTGTCGCGCTCCTGGCCGACGCGTTCGCAGCGACGCTCTCCGCCGCCGACCGGGTCGTCCTCACGCCGGTGTACGGCGCCCGCGAGACGGCCGGCGACGGCGGCCCGGACGCGATCGATGCGGCCCTGCGGGCGATGAACCGGTCCGACGACGTGCATGCCGGCACCTCGCGCGTCGACAGCCTCACGCAGGCGGCCGACGTCGTCGCGGCCGAGGCACGGCCGGGCGATGTGGCGCTCTTCATGGGCGCCGGCGACATTCCACGCGCCAGCCGCGCCGCGGTGCGCGCCATGGCCCGCCGCGCCGCCGCCGCCGTCGCGGACGCCGCGCGCGCCGCCGGCCTCGGCGGCGACCTCCTCGGTTCGTCCCCGCTCTCCGACTACACCACCTTGCGGATCGGCGGCCCGGCCGACGTGGCGGTGCGCATCCGGACGCTCGCCGATCTGACGGACTGGTGGCTCCTCTCGTGGCGGCTCGGCGCGCCGGTGCGCGTGCTCGGCCGCGGCTCGAACGTGCTCGTCGCCGACGCCGGCCTGCCGGGCGTCGCGCTGATCAACCGCTGTGAGGGCTGGCACGTCGTGGCCGACGACGGCGGCTGCGAGCGCGGCGCAACGGACGGCCCACCGCCCGGTGACGCTGCCGCCACGGCGCGCGTCGTGGCCGAGGGCGGCGTGACGCTGGCGGCGCTGGCGCATCAGCTGGCACGGCTGGGCTGGGCCGGCATCGAGCCCGGCGTCGGCATCCCGGGCAGCGTCGGTGCGGCCGTCGTCACGAACGCCGGAGCGCACGGCTGGGCGATGGCCGACAGCGTCGTGTGGGCCGAGGTCGTGGTCAGCAGCGGCGCGGTCGAGCGCTGGGACGCCGGCCGGCTGGCGTTCGGCTACCGCTCCAGCGCGCTCAAGCACGACCCGTCCCGCCTGGTGCGCCGCGCCGTGCTGGCCGTCCGCCGGGACGATCCGACCGCGATCCTCACCCGCATCGCCGCCCACAGCGCCTACCGCCGCCGGACACAGCCGACAACCCCGTCCGTCGGCTCGGTCTTCCAGAATCCGCCGGGCGACTTCGCCGGGCGGCTCATCGAGGACGCCGGTTTGAAGGGCCACGGCGAGGGCGGCGCACGGATCTCGCACGTGCACGCGAACTTCTTCGTGAACGAGGGCGGCGCGCACGCCCGCGACGTCCGGCGTCTCATCGCCGCCGCGCGGTCGGCCGTCGCCCGCCGCGCCGGCATCCGGCTCGACCTCGAGATCGAAACGCTTGGAGACGACGATGAAGCTCTGGTCTAGCCGTCGGCGCCGCCGCGTCACCCGGATCTGGCGCGCCAGGCGCGGCCAGGAGGCGCTGGCCGCCGTACCGCCGTCCCCGGCCGGCGCGGTGCCCCGCGTCCGCGCCCGCCACCGCGCCCGAACGCCCGACCTCGGCGCACCCTTCGCGGCGCTCCTCGGCAACCCGTCGCGCGTCGCCAGCCTGGCCTCGGTCATCGTTCTCGGGGCGATGCTGGTCCACATCTGGACCGGCCAGCGCTTCCGCGTGCACGGCGCCGTGGTCGTCGGCAACGCGCGACTGAAGAGCGCCGCGGTGTACGCGCAGTCCGGCATCGACGGGCGGCTGGCGCTGGCGATCGACGCCGACGCCGTGAAGGCCCGCCTCACCGCGCTGGCCGACATTCGGGACGCAACGCTCGAGGTTTCGCTTCCCAACCGGGTGACGATCCACGTCGTCGAGACCGCACCGGCGCTGCTCTGGCAGAGCGGGGCGTCGGCGGTGGCGATCGACGAGGGTGGGCGGGCGATCCCGCTGCCGACCGACGGCGCGTGGGCGGCCGGGCTCGTCCGCGTCACGGACGCCACCGGACAGCCGCCGGCGATCGGGTCGCTCATCGGGGAAGGCACCGTCGCGGCGGCCAGGGCATATCAGGAGCGCTTCGGCGCGCTGGAGTGGCGCGGACCGGCCGAAGGCTTCCGCGTCACGACCGAAGATGGCTGGGCGGTCGTCCTCGGGGCGGACGCCGGCCAGGCGCCGCTGCAGGCGGCCACGCTGCAGGCATTCCGGCGCGGGCTCGACACGCCGGCCGACTCGGTCGGCCTGGTTGACCTGCGCTTCCCCTCCCGGCCGTACTACCGACTGCGGTCCGGACTGTGACGACACGCACCAAAGGACCGAACCCCATGATCATCGGCATCGATATCGGATCGCACAAGATCGTCGCGCTCATGGGCGAGGGCCTGCCCGGCGGCGGCGTGCGCGTCGTCGGAGCCGGCCACGCGCCGGCCGAGGGCATCCGGGCCGGGGAGGTCGTGAGCGTCGAGGACGCCGCGGGGGCGATCGGGGCGTGCGTCGAGCGGGCCGAGCGGCTCGCGGGGGATACCTTCGACACCGCGATGATCGGCGTCACCGGCGCGCACGTGGTGGGCACCGCCAACCGCGCGGCCGTGCCGTGCGGCCGGCGCCCGCGGCCGATGGACGCCACGGACGTCGAGCGCGTGCTCGAGGTCGCCGGCACCGTGCCGGTGGAGCCCGAGCGCGAGGTGCTGCACGTCCTGCCCCGAAGCTATCGACTGGACGGCGGCAGCGCCGTGGACTCGCCGGTCGGCATGGAGGGATTTCGGCTGGAGGCCGAGGTCCACATCGTCACCGGCAGCCTCGGCGCGTTCAACACGGTGCGCCGCTGCCTCAAGCTGGCCGACATCGACCGTTACCGGATCGTGATGAGCACGCTGGCGGCCGCCGAGGCCACCGTCACGCCCGACGAGCGCGAGTTGGGGGTCGTCGTCGTCGATCTCGGGCACGCGCTGACGGGCATCGCGTGCTTCGCCGACGGGGCGATCGTTCACACCGCCACGCTCAAGATCGGCGGGAAGCACCTGACGAACGACCTGGCCGTCCTCTTCCAGACGCCGTTCGACCAGGCCGAGCGCCTGAAGAAGACGCACGGCCACGTCCTGCCCGAGCACGACGACGACCGGGCCGAGGTCGACATCGTGCCGTTCGGCGAGGAGCAGGTGCGCAGCGTTCGGCGGCGCGACGTCAGCCGCGTGCTGGCGGCCCGGGCGGACGAGATGGCGTCCATGATCCTCGCCGAGATCGAACGCGCCGGATTCGGCGACCACCCGCCGGCCGGTGTCGTGCTGGTGGGCGGCGGCACGGAGCTCAAGGGCCTGCCGCACCGGCTGCAGGAGAGCTGGCGCGTGCCGGTCCGTGTCGGCCGGCCGACGCAGGTGGCGGGACTGACGAACGCCGCCAAGAGCCCCGACCACGCCGCGGCGGTCGGCCTGCTGATGTGGGCGGTGCGCGGCGTGCCGGACGCCGCCGTGCCCAACGTATCCACGAACGGCCACGCGGTGCCGCTCGGCGGCATGTTCGGCTGGATGCGCGAGACGCTCCTGCCGCGCCGGGACGGGAGGCGCGGATGAAGTCCCGAAAGGAGTGGCCTCCTCCTTGAACGCCGCACCGCCGCCCGCCGGCCGCCGCGCCGGCATGCCACCCGCCATCCGACCCGATTCGATTCGATCTGATCCAACCCGATCCGATCCAACCCGATCCGACCCGATCCAAGCGCGCGGTCCCCGCGCCCGACACTGCAAACCGTTTGACCCACCAACCCGGAGGTACCCCATGAGCCCGCACCACTACACGAACCTGCACGAGAACCTGGCCACGATCAAGGTCGTCGGCGTCGGCGGCGGCGGATCGAACGCCGTCAACCGGATGATCGAGGAAGGACTGACCGGCGTCGACTTCGTCACCGTCAACACGGATGCCCAGGCGCTCCAGCTGTCCCGCGCCGACGCGCGGCTGCAGATCGGCACGAAGCTCACGAAGGGTCTCGGCGCCGGCGGCCGCGCCGAGGTCGGCGAGCGGGCGGCCGAAGAGAGCCGCGAGGACCTCGAGGAGGCGGTCAAGGGCGCCGACATGGTCTTCGTCACGGCCGGCATGGGCGGTGGGACCGGCACCGGCGCCGCGCCCGTCGTCGCCCAGATCGCCCGCGACGCCGGCGCGTTGACGATCGGCGTCGTGACGCGCCCGTTCATCTTCGAGGGCACGCCGCGGTCGCGCTCGGCGGAGACCGGGCTCGAGCGGATGGCGGAGGCCGTCGACACGCTGATCATCATCCCGAACGACCGGCTGATGTCGCTCAACGACGGCCGCCTGACGTTCCACGACGCGTTCCGCGCCGCCGATGAAGTGCTTCACCAGGGGATCCAGGGGATCTCGGAGCTGATCACCGTGCCCGGCCTGATCAACCTGGACTTCGCCGACGTCCGCTCGATCATGAGCGGCGGCGGCGCGGCGCTGATGAGCGTCGGGCGCGCCAAGGGCGAGCGGCGGGCGGTCGAGTCGGCCGAGCGCGCGATCCAGAGCCCGCTCCTCGACATCACGATCGACGGCGCGACCGGCGTGCTGTTCAACGTGACGGGCGGGATGAACATGACGCTGACCGAGGTGAACGACGCGGCGGAGGTCATCGGCCGCCATCTGGACGCGAACGCGAACATCATCTTCGGCGCGGTGCTCGACCCGACGATGGACGAGGAGCTCCGGATCACCGTGATCGCCACCGGCTTCCAGGCAAACGCACGCGTCGAAGGCCGGCCGACGCCGTCCAACGTGATCGACCTCTCGCACCGACGCCCGGTGACGCGCACGGTCGAGTCCTCGCTCCAGCGCGGTCTGCCGGCCGGCGCATCCGACATCGACATCCCGGCGTTCCTCCGACGCCAGTCGACCGGGGGCTGATCGACACCTCCACCCCCACACGGCCGCGCCCTTCGGGGTGTGCGAGGGCGATCGGGCATGTCCCGGTCGCCCTCGTGCGTTGACGGGTCGATTCGCCGGGAGACCGGTTGCGGCGCGTTTCGACGGGTGGTACAATCGCCCCCCAGATACGGTGGTCCCACGGCCGGATCGCGACGACATCTAGCGTCGGTGGCCAGTTTGCGCCAAAGTCGTCGCAAAGCTGTCGCATGGCACGCGGGTCCCTTTCGATTCCCGTTGCGTCTCGGAGCATACGATGAAGTGCCCGTACTGCCAGGCCGACAGCCACGTCGTCGACACGCGCGAGGTGGCCAGCACGATCCGGCGGCGCCGCGAGTGCGACGGCTGCCGGCAGCGCTTCACGACGTACGAGCAGCTCTCCTCGACGAACCTGCAGGTGGTCAAGCGGGATCGGCGGCGCGAGGGCTACAGCCAGGACAAGCTCCTCACGAGCATTCAGATCGCGTGCGCCAAGCGACCGATCAGCACGGACGTCGTGAACGACGTGCTGCGAACGGTGGAGGGCGAGCTCTACCGCCAGGGGCGCAGCGAGATCGACAGCCAGCTGATCGGCGACCTCGTGATCGCCCAGCTGCGGCTGCTGGACGACGTGGCCTACGTTCGCTTCGCCTCGGTCTATCGCCGGTTCACCGACTTGGACGGTCTGGTCGATGAGATCGAGCGGTTGCGAGACCAGAAGCAGCGCGACGAGGAAGACAAGCGCCAGATGCGCTTGATCGAGGTGTAGCCGATGACCAAGATCGCATGGCCGGCCCCCGCCGCCGAGGGCGCACGCCCCTCCGCCGCGGCCGACACCGCCCCTTCCGTTTCCGCCCCGTCCGACGACGGACCGCGCCCGACCGAGCGCGACGGCGTACCGGCGCAGCTCGGACGCCGTGTGGCCGAGGGCGACCTCAACGCGCTCGGCGAACTCGGCGAGCGGATCTTCCTCGACCGGTACGCCCTCAAGGACATGGACAAGGCCCACCTGTCCGTCGGCGACACCGTCGTGGTGTGCGTGGACACCGCGACGGGGCAGCGTGAGATCGGCGTCGTCACCGCGGTCGGCGGCGGCCACGCGACGGTGGCGCTGGACGGCGGCGAGGCGGTCGATCGGGCGCTCGAGCACATCGACCGGCCGATCGAGCTTCACCCGGACGAGATGCATGCCCGTGTCGCCCGTGGGATCGCGGCCATCGAGGCGCCCGCCGATCGGGAGGCGTGGACAGCGCGCTTCGAGTGGTTGCTCGGCGGGTGGCGGTTCGTGCCCGGCGGGCGGATCCTGTCGGCGGCCGGCACGGACCAGAACCTGACATTCTACAACTGTTATGTCATCCCCAGCCCGCGCGACAGCCGCGACGGGATCTTCACGACGCTGGCGCACATGGCCGAGATCATGTCGCGCGGCGGCGGCGTCGGGATCAACCTGAGCTCGCTCCGTCCGCGCTACGCCTACGTGCGCGGCGTGAACGGCCGCTCGAGCGGCGCCGTGTCGTGGGGCTCGGTCTACAGTTTCGTTACCGGCCTGATCGAGCAGGGCGGCAGCCGCCGCGGCGCGCTGATGCTCATCCTGAACATCTGGCACCCGGACGTGGCGGAGTTCATCGAAGCCAAGCGGACGATGGGCCGGATCACGAACGCGAACATCTCGGTGGGCATCACGGACGACTTCATGGCCGCCGTTCAGGCCGACGGCGACTGGGACCTGGTGTTCCCGGACACGAACGCGCCCGCGTACGACACGGCGTGGGATGGCGACCTGGCCGCGTGGCGCGCCGCCGGGCATCCGGTCATCACGCACAAGACCGTGCGGGCACGCGAGCTCTGGGACACGATCATCGAGAGCGCGTGGGCCAGCGCCGAGCCGGGGGTGTGGTTCAGCGAGCGATCGAACCGGATGTCGAACTCGGGGTACTTCGCGCCGCTGATCTGCACGAACCCATGCGGCGAACAGCCGCTCGCGGCCTGGTCCGTCTGCAACCTCGGCGCCCTCAACCTCGCCCGCTTCCACACCCCCGCCGGCGAGGTCGACTGGCCGGCGCTCGGTCAGGGCGTGCGCTACGCCGTGCGGTTCCTGGACGACGTGATCGACGCCACGCCCTACCACTTTGCCGAGAACGAGGCCCAGCAGAAGTCGGAACGGCGCGTCGGGCTCGGGACGATGGGGTTGGCCGAGCTGATGGTGCGCTGCGGCGTTCGCTACGGCAGCGCCGAGGGCAACGCGTTCTGCGACGGCTTGTTCGCGTTCATCGCCCGCGAGGCCTACCTGGCATCCAGCGACATCGCCGCCGAGAAGGGCAGCTTCCCGCAGTTCGACGCCGAGCCGCTGCTCCGAAGCGGCTATATGCAGGGCATGCCCGACGACGTGCGCGACGCCGTGCGCGCCAAGGGGCTGCGCAACGTCACGCTCCTGACCCAGGCGCCGACGGGCACGACCGGCACGATGGTGAACACGAGCACCGGCATCGAGCCGTTCTTCAGCTGGTCGTTCTACCGCAAGAGCCGGCTGGGGTGGCACGAGGAGACCGTGGCGGTTGTGAACGAGTGGCGCGCCGCGCACCCCGACGCGGCCGTACTTCCCGCGCACTTCGTGACCGCGATGGACCTGACGCCGCTCGAACATGTCGGGGCGCAGGCCGCCATCCAACGCTGGATCGACTCGGCGATCTCCAAGACGTGCAACGTTCCGGCCGAGTACACGATCGATCAGACGCGGACGCTGTACGAGGAGATGTACCGCCTCGGGTGCAAGGGCGGCACGATCTACCGTGACGGGTCGCGCAACGAGCAGGTGCTGCACCGGAAGGACGAGGATGGGGCGGGGGTCGGGGCGGGCGGCGATGCGATCGCGGGCGGCGACGGTACGGCGGAGAGCGACGGGGTCGCGGCGGGCGATGAAAGGGCACGGCATGCCGTGCCCCTGCGCGACGGGGAAGGTGGGGTCGATCCGGCAGGGGACGGCGACGCGGGCCAAGTCGGCACCGCTGCGTCGGTGCGCACGTGGCCGACGGCCGACGCGATCCGGCGGCGACCGCGCCAGACCGTCGGGCGGACGGTGCGGGTGAACACGCCGTTCGGCAAGGCGTATGTCACGGTGAACCTGGCCGAGGAGAACGAGCCGTTCGAGGTCTTCGTGAACGTCGGCAAGGCGGGCAGCGATCTGGCGGCGGATGCCGAGGCGATGGGGCGGCTGATCAGCCTGCTGCTGCGGATGCCCAGCCGTCTCCGACCGAGCGAGCGCCTCCGGCTCGTCGTCGACGAGCTAGAGGGGATCGGCGGCAGCCGGCACGTGGGGTTCGGACCGGACCGTGTCCGGTCGATCCCGGACGGCATCGCCAGCGCGCTGCGCGACGCGGCGGCGGGCGACGGCGGCGCGGAGGCCGTCCAGCCGGGGCTGTTCCCGGCGTCCACCGAGGGCGCAACGGACAGCGGAAGCGTCCGGGGACCGAGCGGCGGCGTTCCGGGCGGCCACGGCGACGACACGGACCACGCACCGCACATGCCGGGCGGTGACCTCTGCCCATCGTGCCACTTCGCCACGTTCGTTCACATCGAGGGGTGCCAGAAATGCTTCACGTGCGGCTACTCCGAGTGCTGAACGCGGCACCCCTTCGACGCCTGCCGCGATGACCGCCCAGCCGCCCCTCGAGATCGAAGCCAAGTTCACCCTCGAGGCGCCCGAGGTCGGCGACGCGCTGGCCGAGGCGGTCACGCTGGGCGACGACATCGCGCTCGGCGTCGTCACGGAGAAGGTGGACCAGGACGACTACGCCGACACGGACGACCTGGCGCTGCTGCGCGCCGGCTGGGCGCTGCGGCACCGCACGCGGTTCATCACCGGCGCCGAGGGCTGGCCGTCCGTCAAGCATGTGGTGACGCTCAAGCAGCTCGCCGGCGCCGCCACGCTCCGGGACGGGGTCCACGTCCGCGCCGAGCACGAAGGGCCGGTCGTCGGCCCGCCGTTCGACACCGCCGGGTGGCCGGACGACGTTCGGCTGGCCGCGGAAGCGGCGATCGGCGGGGCGGTGCCGCCGCTGGCGGAGCTCTTCACGCTGGCCCAGCGCCGGCGTGTCCGGGCGGTGACGCTGGACGGCGCGACGGTCGGCGAGCTATCGATCGATGCCGTGCGGCTTCACCTGCCCGGCGACATCCGCCGCGGCGCGGACGCGATCGCCAGCTTCGACGAGGTCGAGGTCGAGCTCGTATCGGGCGCGACGATGGCCGACCTGGCGCGCGTCGTGCCGGCGCTGTCGGCGGCGAGCGGCGGGCGGGCGGCCGTGGGCGGCAAGTTCGATCGCGCGGTCGAGCTGCTGGCGGCGGCGCCCGCCGTCGCGACGCTGCCGTCGGACGCGCGCGCGCGTCTGGCCCGCGCGCTGTCGATCCTCGGCGCGCGGGACGGCGATGGCGTTTGATGCCCGCGGGGGTGCGCTCGTAGGCGGCACGGCCGCGCCGGCCGACGAGCGCAGCTCTCCCGGCCCCGGCGACGGGGGACGGGCGCCGCAGGTCAAGGCGTTCATCGACATCGGCACGAACTCCGTGCGGCTCGTGCTCGTGCGGATCACCGCCGATGGGAGCACGACCGAGCTGGCCCAGCGCAAGGAAACCGTGCGGCTGGGCGAGGGCGAGTTCGGCACCGGCTTCCTGACGGCGGGCGCGATGGCGCGGGCGACGCTCGTCGTCGGCACCTTTGCCGACATGGCGCGGGCGAACGGGGCGACGGAGATCGTGGCGATCGCCACGGCCGCCACGCGTGAGGCGCGCAACCGCGAGGTGTTCCTGAGCGGGTTGCGGGATGCGACCGGGCTGGACGTCCGGCCGATCTCGGGCCTCGAGGAAGCGCGGCTCATCTACCTGGGGGTGGCCAGCGGCCTGCACCTCGGCGAACGTACGGCGGTGTTCATCGACATCGGCGGCGGGTCGACGGAGCTGATCGTCGGCGACCAGCACAGCTATAGGGCACTCGACTCCCTGCGGCTGGGGGCGATTCGGCTCACCGCGCAGTTCTTCCAGCCGGGTGAAACCGGTCCGGTCAGCGCCGCGCGCTATGCCGAGCTGCGGGACACGATCCGCGGCACGGCCGTGCGCGCGCTGCAGCGCCTGGCGGACTTCGGGCCGCTCGACATCGCCGTCGGCTCGTCGGGCACGGCGCAGAACGTGGCCGACATCGCGATCCGGCTTGCGCACAACCGGCTGCGCGACCGGACGGACACCGTGACGGCCGCGCAGGTGGCGGACGTGGCGCGCCTGTTGTGCGGGCTGCCGCAAGCCGAGCGGGCCAAGGTGCCCGGGATCAACCCGGCGCGGGCCGACATCATCGTCGCCGGCGCGGCGATCCTGCAGACGCTGTTGGAAGAGCTCGGCGTGGGCGAGCTGATGATCAGCGACCGCGGCCTGCGCGAGGGCCTGATCCTCGACGACCAGGACCGCCACCACCCGGGCATCCGCGCCGGCCTGACGGTGCGCGAGCAGAGCGTGCTCCAGCTCGGCCGCCGCTGTCAGTTCGACGAGGCGCACCACGTCCACGTCGCCCGGCTGGCCCTGGGCCTATTCGACTCGGCGCTCGCCTGCCGGCTCCACGATCTGCCCGCGAGCGCCCGCGAGATCCTGGCCCACGCCGCGATGCTGCACGACATCGGCGCCTTCCTGTCCTACAGCGGCCACGAGCGCCACACGTACTACCTGGTCCGCCACGCCCCGCTCCTGGGGTTCGATGACCACGAGATCGAGCTGCTGGCCGCCGTGGCCCGCTTCCACCGCAAGGGCTTCCCGTCCAAGCTGCGCTTCGAGTACCGCGACCTGCCCCGCGCCGGCCGCCGCCTGGTCCGACCGCTGGCCGCGCTCCTGCGCCTGGCAGAGAGCCTGGACCGAACGCACACCGGCGTCGTCCGCCAAGCCCGCTTCGTCCGCGGCGATGACGGCAGGCCGGCGCTCCACATCACGACCGGCGGCGACTGGTCGCTGGAGCGCTGGGGGCTCGGGGGGCAGATCGCGGCGTTCGCGCGCGTGTTCGGGGTGGCGCCGGAGATCGTGGAGCGGGCGGACGAGGAACGTGACAACGGCGTCGGTGCCACCCCGCCCAACGGCGACGCGACCGCGCACGTGTAGGGGCACGGCATGCCGTGCCCGAAGGCCACACACCGACCTCCAACCCTGGCGCATTCATCACCGTTGCGTAGGGGCGGGTCTCAGACCCGCCCTCGCTGGGCAACCCGCACGTTCGCATGCTCAAACACCGCGGGGCAACGCTCCTTCTACCCCCCCATCGACCAGCATCTCGCTGCCGGACATGCGCGGTGAACGTGGATCAATGAGGGCGGGTCTGCGACCCGCCCCTACCGGACGAGGGTTGGACACGCCGTGGTGGGCGATTGGCGTACGGCGGAGGGCACGGCATGCCGTGCCCGAAGGCCACCCACCGACCTCCAACCCTGGCGAACCTATCACCGTTGCGTAGGGGCGGGTCTCAGACCCGCCCTCGCCGGGCAACCCGCACGTTCGCATGCTCAAACACCGCGGGGCAACGCACCTTATACCCCCCCCATCGACCAGCCTCTCGCTGCCGGACATGCGCGGTGAACGTGGATCAATGAGGGCGGGTCTGAGACCCGCCCCTACCGGACGAGGGTTGGACACGCCGTGGTGGGCGATTGGCGTACGGCGGAGGGCACGGCATGCCGTGCCCCTACACGACGTGAATGGCGATGGCGGTCGGCCCGTGTGGGCGAAGGGCGGTCACGGCGCCCACCGATACAGCGCATACCCGTCCCCATCGTCCCCCGCCCCGATCGCCTGCCCATCGACCGGTGCCAGCTGCGCGCCGAGCCGCATCGCCTTGCGGTGTGCATCGGACACGATGACGCACGCCTCGTCGGTCCGATCCGCGAGGATCTCGTCGATCTCGCCCGGCGTGGAGGTCTTCTCGTGCGGCGTGCCCTGCAGCGCGAGGAGCGCCTCGAGGACACGGCTCACGTTGCCGCTGGCCGAGAAGCTCGCCTCGATCTCGTCGTCGAGGACGACGAAGCCGCCCCGGCAGGCGGCGGCCATGGCGGTGATCGGCGCATTCGACTTGCCGTTGGCGACCTCGTTGCGATAGAACGCGCCGATGCGAGCGACGGACAGCACGGCGATCGCTACGACGGCCGCGGCGGCAGCGGCAGAAGCGGTGGCAGCGCCGGCGGTGCCGAGCACGGTGCGGCCGACGGATCGATCGCCCTCGCGTCCGGCGTGCAGGATGCGCCGGACGTGGGCGACGGCAAGCCCGACGGCGATGTAGGCCGCCGGCACGACGAGCCCGACGTAGCGTGCGCTGAGCGGGAAGTTGTAGGCGCGGATGACGAGCGGCTGGAGGAGCACGGCGCTGGCGAGCACGCACAGCGGCAGCCGCGGGCCGCACACGGCAAGGCGCACGAGTGCGGCGGCGACGGCGAGCACGACCAGCCAGGCCACGGGGTCGGCCGCGGCGGGCCAGCCGGCGTGGTGGCCGGCGCCCGACAGCGCATCGACGAGGCTGCCGAGCATGTCGCGCAGACTCTGGGCATAGGCGTCGGCATTGAACAGCCCGCCGGCACGCAGGTCGCGCGTCGTCGTCACGGCCGACGGGTCGCCGCTGCGCCACGCCTGCAGCTGGTAGAGCACGATCGGGCTGTAGGCCAGCGCGGCCGCGGCGGCGGCGCGGGGCAGCGCGCGGACAAGCGGGCGACGGACGCTCGCCGGTTGGGCGAGGATCCACAGGCCGAGGCCCGGCAGTTGGAACGCGGCCACCGGATGGGACTGCACGGCGATGCCGGCCAGGAACGCCGCGCCGACGAGCCACGTGGGCGAAGCACGCCGGACGGCCTCCGCGGCGGCCCACCACGCGCCGACGATCGCCAGCGCGCCGAACGTGATCGCCCAGACGACGTGGCTGAACACGACGACCGGGATGAACGACGTCGCGAGGAGCAAGGCGGCGACGGCGCCGGCGACCCGGCCGCCGAGCGCTCGCCCGGCGCCGTACGTCGCGGGCACGGTCAGGCTGCTGACGAGCAGCGCCACGAAGCGCGGCGTCGCAACGGCCGGCGCGAACTTGAGGGCCAGCGCCGTGAGGTAGAGCATCGCCGGCCCGTTGTAGCCGTTCTTGTAGGCCAGCGGCCAGAATCCGCCCTCAGCGATCCGCACGGACCACAGGATTCGGCGGACCTCGTCCGTGTAGCGCGGGACGAGCGTGAGCTGCGGCAGGCGGATGGCGACGGCCAGGGCGAAGAGGGAGAGGGCGATGAGGACGTCGCGGCGGGCCCCTCCTGGCGCGCTGGTGCGCGCCTGTCGTCCCCATCGGGCGATGGGGAGGACGGAACTGTCGATGATCGAGGCCCGTCGCGTCGTGATCGCCCCTACCTCAGCCGCACGTTCAGCTTCGGCAACCGTGCCTGCCAGGCGATGATGCCGGCTCGCTCCGTGACCGCGGCGCCCATCCGCACGCGGATCGACCACGGCTCGCCGCTCTTGGCGCCGGGGGCCGCCTGGACGACGGCGGCGTACTCGCCGGCGCCGGCGATCGGGAAGACCGGGGCGCTCAGCGCCTGCTGGCCGCCGAGGAACGCCACCGGTCCGGTGAGCGTGGCCGAAACGGTTTCGGAGGCGCCGAGATTGCCGTACTGCACCGTCAGCGGGCGGGCGCCGTAGGAGCCGACCATGAGCACGAGATCGTTGCGGTTGATCCGCACCCACGGACCGGAGGGCGTCGGCGTCATCGTCGGCGTCGGGGTGGGCGTGCGGGTCGGGATGGCGGTCGGGCGGGGCGTCGACGTCGGCGGCGGGGGCGGGTCGGTCGGGACGGTGCGCGGGCCGACGCGGTGGATGAGGAGGCCGCCGGTGCCGACGGCCCAGATCGTCTCCGCGTCGACGACCGCCAGGCCGCGGATGCTCTTGCCGGTCAGGCCGACGCCGTCGTTCACCCAGCGCTGGCCGCCGTCGGTGGTGCGCAGGATCAGGCCCTCGTCGCCGATGATCCAGCCCATGTTCGGCTGGCCGGGCGCGAAGGCGATGTCGGCCATCGTCTTGTCCGGCCGCACTTGCAGCCGCCACGTCTCGCCGCCGTCATCCGTTACGCGGACGTCGTTGCCCAGCGTGTAGCCGCGGCGGGCGTCGGTGAACGTAACGGCGTAGAAGCGCTGGTCGCTCCCGGTGTGGATCCGGCGCCACTTCCGGCCGGCGTCCGTGCTCTTCATGATCAGCCCGGCGCTGCCGGCGGCGATGCCGGTCTGGGCATCGAACCAGAAGCTGTCGAACAGCCCTTCATCCCCGCCCGACGTGCGGCGCGTCCACTTGGCCCCGCCATCCGTCGTGACGAGGATCTCGCTGTCGCGCGTGACGGCGAAGGCGGTCTGGGCGTCGAGGGCAAAGACGTTCAGGATCGCCGCGCCCGTGCCGCCGCGCTGCGCGCTCCACGACCGGCCGCCGTCCGTCGTGCGCAGGATCTGACCGGCGCGGCCGACGATCCAGCCGTTGTTCACATCGGCGAAGTCGATGGACTCCGGGCGACGGCCGTCGTCACAGAAGATCCCCTGCCAGTGCACGCCGCCGTCCGTCGTGCGGCCGATCACGCAGTCCTTGTCGCCGTCCCCGCCGACGAGCCAGGCGTGGTCGTGGTCGACGGCCGTGATCGCGCGGAGCGTCTGGTTGTTCGGGGCGCGCTCGAAGCGCCATTCGGGCGCCTGTGCGGCGGCGGGATGGGGGCGGAGGGCGGCGAACATCGTAGCGCCGAGCGCGGCGACGGTGACTGCGCGGGCGCACTTGGTGCCGGCGCGTGAGATCGGCGTGCGGCTGGCGGGGAGGGATGGCATCGGAGCGCTCCAAGTTAAGGCGCCGCGGCGCGGCGGGTGGGCCGTGCGACGGGGCGGCGGGTGTGTTGGGGGCGGGCGGATGGGGCGGAGGGCGGGCAATCATCGCGCGGGGGGGGCGGGGGTGTCAAGGGGGCGTGCGGCGGCGGGGCGACGGAGCGATCCGGAGACACTTCGCCGTTATGGGATGACCCACCTGGCCTGCCGCGGCACGTCGAGTGGAATCACCTGCCCCGCGCGATGACACGTCAATGCCGACATGGCCACTACGATGCAAAGCGAAGTTGCCGGCAATTTGCTGCGGCTGAAGGGGATCCTTGCGTCCAGCCTGTCGCCCAGGCCCACCGCTGTCCCTACTCCGGCAGCCCCGGCCCCCCCACATGCGCCGCCAGCCGCTCCTGGCTGTTGAACGGCTCCGCCCCGGCGGGCGGCGTCAGGCGGCGATAGCGTCCATCCTCGCCGAGCTCACGCGCCTTGACGTTGTCGGCCAGCGCGCTGGCGAGGATGTCGTCGCGCACTTGGGCGATCAGACGCGGATCCTCGAGCGGGAACAGGACCTCCACCCGGCGGTCGATGTTGCGGGGCATCAGGTCGGCGCTGCCGAGGAAGACCTCCTCGCGGCCGGCGTTGCGGAAGTAGTAGATCCGGTGGTGCTCCAGGAAGCGGCCGACGATGCTGCGCACCCGGATGAGGTCGCTCACCCCCGGCACGCCGGGCCGCAGGCAGCAGATGCCCCGGACGATCAAGTCGACGCGGACGCCGGCCTGCGAGGCGAGGTAGAGGCGCCGGATGATGCCCGGGTCGGCCAGGCTGTTCATCTTCATGATGATGTGGCCGCCCCGCCCCTTGCGCGCATGCTCGATCTCGCGATCGATCAGCGCCTCCATCCGCTCGCGCAGGTTGATGGGGGCGACCAGGAGCTTGCGGTAGGCGTGCTTGTCCGACCAGCCGGTCAGGTAGTTGAAGAGATCGGTCGCGTCGGCGCCGATCGCCTCGTCGCAGGTGAAGAGGCCAAGGTCCGTGTAGACCGTGCTCGTGAACGGGTTGTAGTTGCCGGTGGCCAGGTGGACATAGCGTCGAATCCCGTCGCCTTCGGCGCGGACGACGAGCGCCACCTTGGAGTGCGTCTTCAGGCCGAGCAGGCCGTAGACGACGTGCACGCCCGCCTGCTCCAGCCGCCTGGCCCACGTGATGTTGCTCTCCTCGTCGAAGCGCGCCTTGAGCTCCACCAGCACGGCCACCTGCTTGTGGTTCTCGATCGCCGTCAGGAGCGCGTCTACGATCGGCGACGGGGTGCCGACGCGGTACAGCGTGACCTTGATCGCCAGTACCTGCGGGTCGCGCGCCGCCGCATCCAGGAACTGGACGACGGGGGCGAAGGAGTCGTACGGGTGGTGGAGCAGGATGTCGCCGGCGCGCATCGCATCGAACAGGCGCTGCGCGTTCGGGCGGGCGACGGCGGCCGAGACGGACAGCCCGTCCTCCTGGCCGCCAGCGGCGAGCGCGGCCGGCAGCGCCGGAACGAACGGCCGGTCCTTGAGGTCCGGTCGGTCGATCCCATACAGGCTGAACAAGCTGGACATGCCGAGCGGGCCGTCCAGCACGTAGACATCGTTCGGATCCATCTCGAGCTCGGCGACGAGCAGGTCTCGCAGGTTGGCCGGCATCTGCTCCGTCACCGTCACCCGCACGACACCGCCGAAGCGCCGCTGGCGCACGCTCTGCTCGATCGACGCCAGCAGGTCGTCGGCCTCGAGCTCCTGGATCGTCAGGTCGCCGTCGCGCGTGACGCGGAACGGGCAGACGGTGACGATCGTCATCCCCGGGAAGAGATCGCCGAGGTGGGCGGCGATCACCTGATCGAGCCACGTGAAGACGTGGTTGCGCGGCGCCGTGCCGTCGCGTCGCACGCCGCCGCTGGATCGCTTGAGCGGCAGGAATCGCGGCAGGCCGCCGGGCACCTTCACGCGGGCGAACCGCTCCGTTCCGGCCGCGTCGCGCACGACCACCGCCAGGTTGAGGCTGAGGTTCGAGATGAACGGGAACGGGCGGCCCGGATCGAATGCCAGCGGTGTGAGGACCGGGAAGATCTGCTCGTCCCAGATGCGCTTGACCTGCTCGCGCTGCCGCAGCGACAGTTCGGCGTAGTCCAGCACGGCGATGTCCTGCGCACGCAGCGCCGTGAACAGCTCGCGCTGCGTGGCACGGCTCTGACGCATGAGGGCGAGCGCGTCGCGACGGATGGCCGCCAGCTGCGCCGCGGGGCTCAGCCCGTCCGGCGGCGCGTCGACGACGCCGGCCTCGACCTGGTGGTGCAGCCCGGCGACGCGGACCATGAAGAACTCGTCAAGGTTGCTGCCGACGATGCCGAGGAACTTCACGCGCTCGAGCAGCTTGTTGGACGGGTCCTGCGCCTCCTCGAGGACGCGCCACTGGAACTGGAGGAGGCTCAGCTCGCGGTTGAGGTAGAGGGACGGGTCGGACAGGTTGGGCGACGGATCGATGACGACCGCGGCGCGATCGGGCGACGGATTGACCGGCGCACCGTTGGCGCGCGATCCGGATCGGCGGGTCATCCGGGCAGGCGTCGTTTGCTTGGCGCTGGGCGACGACGGGGTTGGCATGCCTCACGCTCGCTGGTGGCAGGTACGGCACGGGCAGGTGGGGAGGGGATGACGGTAGCAGGGTGGGGGGCGGGGGACAATGTGAGGCGCCTGGGCAGATGAACGGGGGCGATCGGATGGCGTCGGATGTCGTGTTGTCGGTTGACGTGTGGTCGGACGTTGTCGGATGTTGTGTCGTCGGACGTTGTCGGATCAACGGCTGAAGCCGTCGCTGAGGGTGGAGCTGGCGCTCCACCACGCGCCTGCCTTCGCAGGCGCCAAGACATCGGACACGCAGGAAGGCTGGTGTTGGCGCCTGCGAAGGCAGGCGCGTGGCGGCCGAAGGCCGCCCTCAGCGACGGCTTCAGCCGTTGACCTCCCGGCCGCTGACCGCCCTCCCCCCTACGGAACCCGGATCTTCAACCGCAGCTCCACGTTCTGCAGCGTCCCCGCCGTCCCCGCGAAGTCGTCCTCGATCGCCAGCGTCCAGTCGCCGCCCGCCTGGGCGCCGTCGAACGCCTTGAGGGCGGTACCGGACTCGGTCTGGAATGCACCGTTCGGCGGGCAGATCGCCCCGATCGGGGCGGCGGCATCGTCGTCGAGCAGGACGTTCACGTTGTCCGTGTTGCCGCAGATGTCGTCGAACAGGCGGCTGGCCTTGGCGTTCAGGCCCGGGCTTACGAGATCGACATCGAGGTCGGCGTTGAAGCCGTGA